>JGI24159J19872_10014358_pt1 | contig 10247 bp, 8 predicted proteins | sample Ectturendosymbi4_FD_19872 | JGI IMG/M metagenome (IMG submission 19872) | reverse complement strand
GTGGCGGATCCAGCCAGTAAGGTTAGGGGGGGGTTCAGGGGGGGTTCAGTACTATTTGATAGTCGAGTCTCATAACAGCTTCGCTACCGTAAGATAGATCAAGTACATTTCACAACACTGCTGTGACAAAACAATGGACGACAAAATGGCCTTATATCGCGAATGGTATTTTCGGAATTTTACACAAGATACTTTCGCAAGCTTTTTTTGGGGGGTGATCGCCTCAATCGCCCCCATCTGGATCCGTCCCTGCCAGCACCGAAGCGGACATACTTACCACCAGGCCACGGGCTGGTCCTTCACGAAAAAGTGTGCAACTCTGAAACTAGTAAAACTTTTAATGCAGACCAACTTCTCCGAATCGAGAGATCTCAGATACGATGGTTCAGTCATGTGTCCAGAATATCCCAGGAATGATTGCCGAGGAGGGTCTTGCTAGCTACACTCACGGGAAAGCGGCCCAGCGGTCGACCAAGGACAAGGTGGAGTGACTCATCTACTACCTTGCTTGCTCCAGTCTTGGTGTGGAGCCACCAGAACTGTCAGAGATAGCTAAAAGCCGTGAGGTATTACGAGCCCTCCCAAGGCTTCTTCCCCAGCGACCATCGCCGGAGGAAGAGCGGTTATGAAAATGAATACTGGTTCAGTTGTGCGATTCAGACAGGGTCTGTTTGTGAAGTTATTTCGATAACTTAATTATTTGCACACAATAAGCAGTTTTAAAATTTTGATTTTAACAAACACACGCTGTGTTTGTTTTTCTGTCGGTCGCATGCAGTGGAATACAGCGTGCTGATGGAGATTGGTAGGCAGTGGAAAGGGGTGCTGACCAAGGACATGGCAACCATAAAAGAATACCTTCAGACCTGGAAGCTAAAGCTCAGCACTATAAAAACGGTTTCGGCAGCCTTCCACCTCAACAACAAGGAAGCCAAACGTGAGCTAAAAGTCAACCTGAACAACAAAACCCTGCCCTTCTGCTCCGAAACTAAATATCTCGGAGTGAGGTTGTACAGGCCGCTCACGTCTCCCCGACACCTTTAGCCACTTCGCAAGAATCTGACATCACGCGTCGCGCTGCTGAGGCAGCTTGCTGGCTCTGGCTGGTGTGCTGGAGCAACAACGTTGGGAATAGCTACCCTAGCCCTGGTCCATTCAACCGCAGAGTACTGCACTCCTGTATGGTGCCGCAGTGCTCATACCCGACCCCACCATCAAAGACGCCTTGCGAATTGTGACAGGATGCCTGCGTCCTACACTAGCGGACAACCTTCCTATTCTCGCAGGCATTCAGCCTGCTGAGCTTCGTCGCAAAGGAACTACACTTTCGTTAGAACGCCGTGCCATGGAGCTTGGACACCTGCTCCACTCAGCGCTCGCTTGTCCACCGGGTGCGAATGCACCGCGTCGCAAATCGAGACACCGACACCCATTTGTACCCGCCGCACAACAACTCATCAGTTTATCTGACAACAACAACATACGTGCGGCGCAGTGGGCGGATCACCAATGGAATGCGGTGTGGTTGGATAACCTCACGAGATCCGCACTTACATCCCCGACACCGACACACATCCTCTCGGTATGACCCTCCCAAGAACAGCTGTCCTGCTTAACCGCCTGCGCATCGGTGTCGGAGGCTTCCGCTCCTGCTTGTACAAATGGGGTATGGCCTCCTCTGCGGCCGGTGCAGAGGCTTCGCTTGCACGCTAAAGCACTAGGCCAAAGGAAGCTTCCGCGCTTTCGAACCACGATTTCTTGTCCTCGCCTTTCCTTCGCTTGAGCGGCGCGCTAAGTTACTCTGCTACAGAAGGCTTCCGATGGCTTTCCCACCGTCGGGGATGCTATTCTTAGCGCGCTGCATGTAGCAGCCACCGCGCTGCTACACCGGTGAGTGTGGCGCAGAAGAACAAATCGTTGACCATGTTGTCAACTTCCCCATGGACTGCACAGCCTGACGATTCCGGACGATGAGATAATCGAATGGCCGCTCAACACCTGCCCTGAGATCTANTGCGCCCAAGCAGTGGATTGAAGATCTGACTCAAACGACAAAGAAGTGAAATACACTGAGTGGCTTGCTTAGAAATCACAGTTTGTGTTACACAATGGTTAGATTTTCTTTAGCAAAAGTTGACAAATTTGATTATTTTGTTCGCAGTTGTTTGTCTATCACTTAATATTCTATGATTACCGCCTTTTATTCCGTGGTGATCAACTTTTATTAACCGTGGTCTCATTTTATTCTTAACAGGGCAGAAGACATAAAGCCAATAAGTCGGGGCATAAGCTAACACTACGTATCTCGTATTGGAATGAAAAGGAAAAATTAGATGCAGTCCCGTCGACCAGGGGGGCTTTGCTGGGCTTAGGCCCCAAAGAAAGGGGCCCCCAAAAGCTCCAAGCCCCCAAACTGAAATAAGAAACACTATAAATCAGTGGAGTTTTTGTCAAATTTTCATTGTAAAGCCCCCCTATTGAAGATTTTCTGACGACGGTTCTGATTTGATGTTTTCTTAGCGTAGTAGATTTAGGTAAACCTATTTTTACACAGATGTCTCGTGTGCAGTGTATCAGTATAAAGCTCCAGCCTACTGGTTAAGATGCGATTGCAAAGTACGTTCTAACATTGCTTGACCCGTTCAGCAGTGATGCAGTCAAGACCGCAGACCAGGGGTGGGCAATTAATCTGGCTCTCGGGCCACTTTGAGAAGGCCGCATTCAGCGGAGGGCTGTACCTTCTAATGGAAATAAAAGCAAGTTTTGGTTAAGTTGGCCTCAGCACTAACATTTACTGTGATAACTTGGAGGTAATTTCAGATTTGAACATATTTCCTGAATGCTTCCGCAGGCCACTGAAAACACTGTGACGGGCCACATTTGGCCCGCGGGCCGCTATTTGCCCACCCCTGCCGTAGACTATTCGATCTAAGCCATGTTCAAATTACGAGGCTCCATCACTGCTGTTTACTTTAGAGCAAAACAAGGGAGAATGATTGGTGCAAGGTAGAATTGGAATATAAATTTTCCTCCATCTGATAAGCGATCATGACAGTAGCGTACCGTGTTTTCCCAGTTGGATTTCCCACATGCCAAAATATGTGTTACTAGGGCTTCACTTGACAAGCTCTCTTGATAAATGTACGCACAAAATGAAATGGTCAGATCGTATCGGAACATTTGTGTTGACATTTTCAATCATATTCGCGGGTGTTCTATGAGCGATTACTATAAAGACGACGTTACTATTTTTATGTCAAAATTCTTGATAGCTGCGATATCGCTAAACCCACATATGGACGAAAAAGTACTTTTGTACAGAGAAAACACACTTTGTTTAATCTTTCACTCACAAAGATTCAGCTTACTTCGGAAAGGTGGATCATGCAATGGCAACCCAACTTTAGTGTAAGTGAGGCGGCCACAAAAATTTGTTTGAAAATCTTTTTCAGGATGTAAAACAGGTTTCAGGTTCAAGACTTGGAAAATTAGCATCACAAAGAAAACTGTATTATCCTGGTTTTGCACACCCAGCCCCAGCTAAGGATATATCGAGTAAAGAGCTGGAGCACATCTGCACTTATTGTAATGCAAACAATGGAAAAGTTAAGCTCAAACACAAATTTTTCCCGATTTAACCCAGTCTTCTCTAAGTATAGCCTGATAGCAATATCGCGTCACACAATTTTCAAACTGTATAAACGTTTTAATTCGCCTCAACATGTGTATATTTTGATTCCTCAGCGTAATTCTTTCATGAGTCTATAATGGTATTTGCAGAAGTTTGCAGCATTTGATAAGTCTCAGCTTGTGCTTACGTTGAGAAGTTTTGATGATAAATGATTGTGCTTGCTAATCTACCGCTGCAGCTGGTTGTAGGAACCAATGCTGGACGAGTTCTAAACGAGGAACCGGTTCTATAACATTGTTTTGAATGATACACGCACATCGAACACGGATTATAACTTATAATTTCGGTGCGGAAGTGCTCTACGCGTTTTAAATGCAACCCTTGTACTTGTTTTTCGATTGAGCAAAGCTTTTATACAAAACTTTTCATGAAGTTGTAAAGGCAACTGTTCCGTAATATATGCATTGTGATATCATAATTGAGTTGTTATAGCTCCGTCAGTGCATGTGGCATTAATTTGTTGTATGTAGAAGAGGAGAATTATTGCGATTAAAAATAAAGAGTTATTGGAGTTGTAGCAGTGGTCATGTCGATACTAAGAAGTCTTGGAAGAATTTCCTACTTGCCTTTCGTAGGCTTTGTAAGCGCTTATGGTGCTTACAATGCATCATTGACAATACTCAATGACGAAAATGCTGCCTGGAATGAGCTTGATGTGGAGCAAGCACTCCAGCAGAATTTCAGATATTCTTTGTTGGTGGTGATCTTGGAGATGGCAATATTCTTTGCTTTCTTCAGTGCTGGCATGGTGTATTATGCAAGGTGAGCTTCAGTGTTTGCTCGACTGTTAAACAGATCCCATCTTCTGCTGCACTTGTAAAATGAAAACTTCTAGCAGTTAACGAAAAGTTAACATTTCTGGTCTGATGATAGAGACATGCACCAGTTGCATAAAAAACAAATACTTACCGTAGCTTAACAAGATCTACGAATTACTTGAAAGTTTGTTATTATTTATTATTCAGGATGTGGCTGAGAGATAACGAAGACATTCAACGTGGCATGAAGGTACGCTGTCAAAATATCTATCTTTGTCCTTATTAAAGCAACGTATTAAACGTCTATACAGGTTGCCGTATTCAAATGCAGCACTAAAAACGCAAATAAATGCTTCCTGACTTTTTCAAGAAAGTTAAAGCACTTTTAACTCTTAACTTGTAGCAGCTCAGTAGTGTATAAAGACTTGACAATAGTTTGTAACAATCACGAATAACCGCGCATGAAGCATGTTGTGCCGCCAAAGGGCACCACAAATAGAAAGCACGTTACAGGTTCAGCCGATGACTTTCAAGATTGAATCACAGTTTACAAAGTGCCCAGAAAACTGCGCTGTGTGTCCAAACAAGTAATTCGGAATAAATCATAATATTCAAACCACGTTTCTTCTCGAGAAGGCTGCGGTGAATGCAGCCATAGAAGGTCTCGAAAGATAGTTCGGCAGGCTGACCACCAAGGCGTGGCCAAGCCAGGTCTACGATGTAATCACGCCCCTTGATCCTGTGCCGGTCTTTGGTAGCGTTCCGTGTGGGTGTAGCGCAAAGGCTAGCTTCGCCCACTTTTCTCCAGGCAATTCAGAACAACTAAATCAATGGTTCTCAACCTTTTCGCTGAAGGGGCCAAATCCAGACTTACAACTTTGTTGGAGGGCCACACTAAAGAAATTTTAATACAAGTCAATTGACACGTTTTGATTTATAGCAAAACGAAGTCTATCATACAAAATATTAGAGGTTTTGTTGAGAGACTTCTGAGGGCCACACAAAGGGTGCTTGGGAGCCGCATGCGGCCCTTTAAACAGTGCTTGAGAACCACTGCACTAAAATAGCTTGGCACAGATTTTAGGGAGGCCTTAATTGATTAAAGCGCTGTTGAAGAGCTATCGTGAACACGCAAAATACTAATTACTTTGCAAAACTGTTTTTTCTCTGTTCACGGTTTATTCTTTCAATGTAGATTAAACTTTTGCACAGGGCTCTACTTGGGATATTTTTGGGGAACTTTCTGTAACAGGAGAAAAGGGTCTTAGACATCTGAGCAAAGTTGTCTTCCTAAACCTGGTGTAGGGCATGGGGCGAATAACCATGTTTGGAAGCTTCAAGGTCTTTTGTTTAGAGAACCAAATTCCTCCGTAAAATCTCTGCCACGATATGGCACGCCGCCTTGTTAACCTAAGAGTTTCACTTAAATTGAAGCATGCGCTCTTTAGTTGCAAAGTCCTTGCCACTTTAAACCAGTGGTTCTCAACTGTTTTTGGGTCCATGGACCAATGAAAAAATATCCGATGGACCACTTTGCTATGTTGATACCTCACAAACAGCTAGTCGAAACTTTTCTGGAACGTTTGGTCAGTTCAACATACGGTGAACTTGTTGACAGTCTGTAAATCAGTATGTCCACAAACATGCAGGGATCATTAGATCATCTTTTGCTCCGTTTCTCTATGTTTTCGCGGTGTGTTGTTAGTCATATCCAAATTATTTGTTTCTAGGCAAGGGAGCAGATGAACAGGTCGACACCAGAAGCGGTGGATACGCCTGTGTCAACCAAGGATCGCGTTGAAACGGCCTCACCGGCAAGATTTTCAGCTAATGTGCATGAAAGATTGCCTGGGCCTCAAGCAAACTCGCCACAAGTTGACCTTCCTTCAGAAACAACTGCTGGTCCAAAAGTGATCTACAAAAAAAAGCCCACTCGCCTCTCTCACCAACAGTTGATAAGCTTTGTGCCACATCCTTCCGCTCAGAGACCTGTCTGGAACTCTATTGAGCCGGAATTGGAGACGGCATTGTGCAGCCCAGACAACAACGAAACTCCCGGTCTGCAAGTCAAGGCCATTTCGTATTCCGAACCAAAAAGAAGTTTTGCTGATGCAGGGACACAAGAAGAGCAAGAACAATTTCAACGGGAAAAAACAGCTTCACCTTCTCGCTCCCGCGTTGGTCCCTTTAAAATCCCACCAAGAGCAAATTACCGAACAAAGATGGAAAAATACCGAGCTCTGCAGAGGTCACAAAATTTCACAACCTCAACTACCGAAGAAGAAGTGGCAAGTCATGGTTCACCAGCAGTCAGTCAGGTGCTGTCAGCCACTAAACCCATCAGTATTTCACATCCTCGAAAAAAGACGTCACCGATGGCGTCACCGAAGACGTCACCGATGGCGTCACCGAAGACATCACCGAAGCCTTCGCCGGGAAGAAAAACTGGAACTCGAAAGAGCGGAATACAACATTGTCGATCAGACGGAGCCAGAAAGCGAAAGAACGATCAAATCTGTCCAGCCCAGGCAGAGGAAATTCCTGGACAGGTTGACGACAAGAAGGAACGTGTTGATGGCAGCCAAACACATAGAGCAGAACGAACAAGCGACATGGAAAAGAAAACTGCAAAACAAAACTCGCAGTCGCCATCGTCGTCCGGTGCGGAGCAATCATGTTGCAACAGAAGTGAGCACAAGAGCAGTGAAAAGCGAACAGTTAAGCGCAGGTGGTTGCCTTTGCCGAGCGAAGCCACCCCGCAGAAGTTGTACGGACCAGTGTTTTGCCGAATGCACAGACAGAAAGCAAAGCGAGACGCTGCTAAAAAGTCAAAATATCGAACAAAACTTGAAGCTATCCCCGAAGAACCTGAGAATATCGACCCTAAGTGGGATGAGCCGAGAAGAAACTTTGTACAGGAATGGGAGGAATATTGCAAAGGAGTTTTTGAACGATTTGCTGAAATGGACCGGTTCTATGCAGAAAGAGAAGCTAGACGGGATGAAAGAACGGCCAAGCTGGTGGCAGAGAGCGAGAACCCTGAGCTTCTCTATGAAATTGGCCTTATTCCTCATTTTGAGGCCAAGCCTGTGGCTGAAAAAGTTGATGAAGAGCCCAAGGAAAGATTTTTGAAACGCAGGGAACGACCTGCAAGTACTGACCCAAAAGTTGAGGAGGAGATCGACAAACTTTGTGCGGAGGAGGGCATAGTTCTTTCGACAGAAGGAACATCGTCAACAAATTCTATACTTTCTGAAATTTCGGTGGAAGAAGAAGATGAAATACTGGAATGGTTGGAAGAAGAAATGAACAAAAACATTCGTCGTTCTTCTTCATCACTGTACAGCCAGTACAACTGGCCCATTTAAGAATAATAACACTCGTGAAAGCAGCCTGTGACGATACAATGCTAAAAATATTAAACGGTGATATTTATTTTTAGAAAAATTTTCGGCACTAGCTTTAGGTGCAATTTCTTCTGTTGACTAGTTTCAATTTGATTAATGGGTGTAGTCCAGTGGTTCTTAACCTTTTTTGTCTCATTTACCCTTTACCAAAATCAAAAAAATTAATTTTACCCCCAACAATATTTGATGTGTCAATGCATGATATTTCTGAAAAGGGTCCGGGGCAGATTCTCCTGGAAAAACGTTGTAAACTAACACTCAAATATATGAATTTTTGTGCTTACTGTTCTGGAACCAATTTTAGGGTAATGCTTGTACCAAACTTATCAGTCTCTGAGATGAAACTTTAATAAAATGCTCTAATGAGCAAGCGTGAATACTTTTAAGAAGTGGTTACCTGAGGTTGTTGAAATTCTAAAAACAGTTTCATACGAACCAGCATTTCAATGAGTCATGGGGTAAAAACGTCTGGAAGAAGGAATACACAGCCTTGTTTAAATTTTTCTGTTATTGAAAACTGACAAACAATTTTAATCAGTCAGTAACTCAGTGAGACGCTTGTTTACTTGTTTTCTTGATACGCACAATATCTGACATCCTGGGAACGGTGGGTGTAAGAGATGCTCTCATGTCATCTTTGGGAATCGCTCGAGATCGATGTTTTGTTATATGGTCATCAATGAGGAGATCCCTGCCTCACACAGATAAGTATTTTGAAAAGGTATAATAACTTCAAATGCTCGCTTCAACAGCGTTGGAAACTTCTTGCCCAATCTACACCAAAATTTAGAAAAGTCACAGTTGCGACATATGAATTTGGAACATTGTTTAACATTGAAGAGCAGTTAATTCATCTTTGTAAAGCACTTTGAAAACACGAGCACGTGCCCTGGTAAAATTTACACGTTCAGTTACGTGTTTCAAAACTATTTTCAAAAATTCTGGAAAGGCTTTACTCGCCAGTACATGCCGATGAAAAACACAAGGGGTAGAAATGATGTGCCATGCCCGTTTATTCACCAGAGTTGTAAAACCTGACTTCACTGAGCATAGAGGAAGCGCCGTCTAGGCATAGCAAGCCAACGTGTTTCCACGCGTTTATTTTGTTGAAAGAATTATTAATTTTTTCCTGATCATCAGTCACTTCGCTAGTCGTCTCTAGACTTTCGCACATGAAGAACTCAACTCATCTAGCTTAAGGGTGAGTCTTACCTTATCACTTCGATTTTCATCTGCTACGTGATCTAACATATCTCAAGACATAACACTCATACAACGTACTGTACAGGGGCGAATCCAACCGGTAAGGCTAAGGGGGGTAATTTTATTATTATATGGTAGTCAAGTCTCATTACGGGTTCATTTCTGTACGAGAGATGAAGTATACTTCACTACACTGCTGTGACAAAACAATGGATGGCAAAATGTCTTGTATCGCCAATGTTGTTTTCCGGATCGGACAAAATCATGGTAAATAAAGTTATCTTCGTAAGTTTCAGGGGGATCGTCCCAATCGCTCTCCCAGAATCCGCCTCTGGTACTGCATGGTTTGATAAATAAATTTTCTTAAGTTTCTTCTTTTGTTTTCTTTTTGATTAGGCCTATATCCATATGGTACTGTTTGATAAGTCACTCCCCAATTGTATGCGGTTTCTTTTTGCTATTGCAAAAGCAACGTGACAGGTTGCTTCCAATCCCGACGTGTCTTCAGAAATGAACCCTGCTACAGGCAGAGTTCCTACAGCACGACGTTGAGCGCAACTGGTTTGCACAGACATGTGGCTGTTGCTGCACGTATGTGTGTAGGATGGAGCTAAGCAAGCTTACAAAATTGACCGCTTCATCGNACCATCAACAGGCNCTTTGGAGAAAAAGATACACTGAGATTTTGAACATCATCTGTTATGATGAAGTCGACCCGAAGTCCATGTAAGTTTTCTTCTCCGACATAATAACTGAGAATGTTGAAACCTGCATTTGTTAACTCATGGATAACTCGTTCACTAAAAAGACCATGAAAGGCTGTCCACTGTCCAGTCTATAGCATGCTGTGAAAAGAAAGAGAAAAACGGCGCTGGAGTCTGGCCATTGTGAAAACAGTGAAATTTATTGCACAATAGGGATTTTTTTAATTCTGAAAGAACTACAATCTCCTTTTTACGAACAAACTCCAAATAAGGTCGTGAACAGAAACAATGTTGCGCATAGTAGGTACTCAAATGAATGTGATAGTATCTTCATGTGTAAAGATGAACTAAAAAGAGAAAACGTATCACTAAGCATAACTCTACAAACTTTAGCCTGGTGGCAAGCTTCTGAGGTTTCTGCCTGCTTTCATACTTCTGCGATGATTAAAACTTGCAAGTATCTATTTTTCCCTAGTTTAAGCCG
>JGI24159J19872_10014357_pt1 | contig 10248 bp, 8 predicted proteins | sample Ectturendosymbi4_FD_19872 | JGI IMG/M metagenome (IMG submission 19872) | reverse complement strand
TTCGCATGCCATGATCACTCTATTATTGCTTGTTCGCGCCACATATATGTATGGTGTTGTTCTTCACGCACATCCCATTCGTGGTGAATAACACAATCAACGCAACACCACCGGAGAGGTTGCAACACAACCATTTCAAAAAAACTGTCAAGAACTGTGTGTCATACAAAAACGAGGAAAGCTGCAGTTACGTTGTTCAAAATGTTGACTGAAAGAAATTTGTGGGCCGAAAAGTGTGTTGGCCAAGACCGGCATTTTCAGCCCAAGCTGAAAGACCGGAATTTTCAGCCCAAGCTGAAAGACCGGCATTTTCAGCACATGATTGAGAGCGGGTGCAAGATGAAAAATTAAAATAATGTACAACTTATAGGTTTCTTTATCATGTTTAAAAATAAACAGATTTTTCAACAAAGTTCGCTGCTTTCAGCAGATTTTAGATGAATATTTGTGACAAGATTCTTAGCAGAATTTGCAGTTTTTTGTGACACCATTTAGCAGATTTAGGTCGCAACCATCTGGCAACATTAACGGTCAGCACGATACACTCCGACTGTCATGTCACGATGCGACTGTGGAGAGAGGATGCAGAGAGTAAAGCTAGTAACACAGATGCCTNTCCCACACNCTGTATGATGTAGCCGGTAGTGAGATATTTTTTAAATTTNGGGCCCCGCGTTACCTTAATCCGGCACTGATCAACACTACTCTACTCATTATTATTCTAGTTCGAACTTAGCTTAACATGTCTGTCCATTCCACAAGGTCAATGAAATAGATTCAAGTTTCAAGTTTATAGTTCAAAATTTTGAAAAGCTAAACTCTTTTCCACAACTGCGCAAACACAAACATGACTAACAGCGAATTTTGTAAACAAGTGCGGAATAATTTTCGAATTGCTGAATCAGTGGAACAAGAGATTCCCACGTCACCTGTGCGGCAATATGTTAAATTTATTTATTATGAGGTGGGGTTGATGATGGCACTTTTTGACTGCTAGGTCTTGTAGTGCCAGGGTCGGATAAAAAGGAATCTATATACGTATGCCTGACTCTCGCACAAACGTTTCTACAAGCTTTGCAGCAACCGGCTTCGTAGGATTTCCGGGGCTAAAAGTAACACCAATTTGATTGAGAGTGTGTTGCAGACGTTGTCGCGCCTCCGAGTATTTGGGACAGACTTGGATAACGTGTTCTACCATTTCTGGGATTTCACACTGGTCACTGAGCCCGTCAGGATGAAGACCAATGTGTGACAGATGATGGTTTAGTTGACAGTTACCTGTACACAAACGAAAAATGGTAGTAGAGAGGAAATGGATCGGCAGAGAAGACCGCAGCAGGGCAGGAGAGATAGCTTTGTAATCATTTCCTTTTGTGTAGGTCTCGTAGTGAAGGTCCCACGCATAGAAACAGTGTTGGTGTAGAAAAGAAAGCAGATCAGAAAAGTTCAGGCCGGTATTTACATTTTGTAGAAAACACAATTGAGAGGATTGGGTGAAGGTTCGGCAGTGGGGAGTTTCGCCAGCTGATCAGCTATCTCGTTTTCTGGGATATTTTTGTGGCCAGGAACCCAAAGGAAACGGACTTCGTAGACCGAAGCTGAAAGCGTCGAACAGAGAAGGGCGATTTTATTTGTGAAAATATGCTTTTTCCAGTTCCAATTAGTGAACGATTGTAAAGAGCTGAGACGTTTATAGGTAACACTTGTTTCCAGTCTTCCCTCAAGATGTTTAAACAGACATTTCCTTCAAGATCAATATTGGGATGATAAACCATTGTTTCACACTTGACTTTAGACGCCTCGTGGAGGTAGTTTCAACCAACCTAAAATGAAAAACCAAGCATTCCACCTCTGCAGTATCCTTCATCACGAATACTGATCAGTTTAAAATTCAACAAATCTTTCGGGTCCGGAAACTGTATAATACAGGTTTTGGGCAACTGCAAGTCATCCAAATCTTTTATTAAACGTAGCTGAGCAGCAGTGACTTCTCTTTTTCCACCGGAGGCAACTTCATCTTTTTTTGCTGTTTCAGTGAAAAAAGTTTTATCATGTTTAAGTATGGGTTCCAAAAAGAACTTTTGACCAAATCAACTGTTTTCTTCCAAAAACCTCAAATGTTTGCATCAAAAGGTGCAGAACCTTAATGTGGACAATTTATGGGTATAGTTTGGTAACATGTTCTTTTAAAAACAGCACCTCAACTACTGTAGGCCTACAACTAAACAAGATGCACAGCCTGCCTTATTCAAATAAAATCTCGGCAATATGTAACGCAACGAGAAGCACGTGCACTTGATATAAGAGCAAAGCAAGGGTTGCATGAGGGACAACCAAAAGGTTACTGTTGTGTGCGCTGATGCGTGTCGATCTTCGCCTAGCAATAATGAGCACATACCTGAAGAGTTCGAATACTTGTGTCTGCCAGTAGAAAATGTTAGACTACGCAATGAAATTGTAAAACACACTGCTTATTCAGCGACCTCAGTAATCCCAAGACCGCGGGTGTTTGAATTAGATATCAGTTACCATCACAGTCAAACTCCATTCGAGCAAGTTGCTCGCTTCTGGAAAGTTTGCAGGCCGGGTCATAAGTAACTTGTGGCTGAAAATCAACTACCCAATGACTGTGATGTACCGTGGATTTGCCGATAACGCTTGTGATGTGGTTGGAGGATATTGAGTTTAGACAGCCGTTCGGGGAAGAACGACGGTCATTGATTGCGCATGCGCACATGTAAATGTAACGAATTAAAGGTCATTCAATGTGTTATTGTACATTGAGGCCAAACTCACAAGAGATTGAAGGGGAGGTTGGGCGGTTTTCCATGTACTATGACCTACATTTAACGTTGTTGTTATTGCTCAAAGATGAAAGCTGAATAAGAAATGGCATTAAATAACTGCAAACCAGCTGTGGAATTTGTGGACTGTAGAGAACGTTGAGACGCATTGGCACGGTCTTCCCAGGCTGAGTCGCTGTGGAAGATTTGTTGGAGCAAGCGATTGGAAAACTAAATGAAAATGAAATAATGGCTGTTGTGTTATGTGTGCATGGCAGGCATCCTTGGAACCGTATGCAGATCCCTTCGTTATAGAGTATGACCTCAACTGGCGAAACCGTGATGTTGGGTTGTTTGAAGCCACTAAAATATTTTCATCTTCAAATTTATTACAAAGTCGAAGCTTCTGACCCTATCCACAGAATGTAAGTAATTTTTGCAACAAAAAGCGCTAACCTTTCGATTACCTCCTGTCAATACAAATTTGATTAACTCGTGTACACATTTGGAACCAAGCGATACAGCGTTGTTTGTTGCTTAACAATTTCCAGACAAACAACAACGGACGTTTGACAAAAGTGTGAAACTATTCAATGTCAAGATAATAACAAGCAGTTTACAATAAATACCCAAATACCATAAACGTTTCTGGCAGTGTAAGATGTTCACCTGTTAAAAGCAATGCACGCCAAGTTGCTAGCAGAGCAAAGAGCCGAGACTATCGACATATATCCTGAGGCATAACAGGACAACTCGGGAAAGGCATTGGTTGTTTTAATGGCGTTGACGACGGCGGTTGGTGCGATGTAGGCGGTCATCTATGAACAAAATGCAAACCTTGAGTAATTTACAATAATCATCCCAATATCAAACAACTAACTGGATAACCTGTTGTTGGCAAGTCGCGCAAGTTGTGTTTGCTAATGTTAGCGCATGACGGTATCTGGAATTGCAAGAACTCTTAGAACAGAATAAAGCTATGACGCTTTACAGGTTTCAGAAAGAAAAAACAAAGTAAAGCATTGTTTCTGGTTGAATTGTTCAAATGAAATATTCCTTTATGAATTAATTCAAGGCGTAATTGAACAAATAAGAACAATTAGACCAATCTGCCAGACACGTTTAATAAAAAAAAGTTGTATTGAAAGAACTTCCAATAAATGTTTGCTGACTATGACAACAGTTGATTTTTATGAAACGTGTATTATGATTTCACAGACATCACTGTTTGTCGGGTTTTTGTTTCTTTGCAACTTGGCAAGACTTCCAAGATTGGTTCTTTTTTTAAATAAGCTCGATCTTGCAATTGATACGAAGCTATTACTAATGTCACAAAAATTTATTTCGCTTGTGCAAAATTCGTGTGTACCTTTTATAACAAACCTACTTCTGTCAAAAAATGCAACATGATATTTTCTACCAGCAGGAGTTAGCTTGCTTGGTAACGTGGCATTCCCACGTGTACAAACAATAAATTCCATTATTTGTTATTGTGAATCAGTTGCGAACTGGGGTGAAGCGGTCAGAGATATGACATTTTCAGTTGATAAGATCAATTAAAAATTCGACAGTCTTTGCAGCTTACNAATAAGTCAGCAACGGCGAGGTTGATGAGAAAAATGTTCCCATATTTATGGGTTCTTCTTCCGTAGATAATGGAACTGATCACGAGTAAATTTCCNAATGTTCCAATTACGGAAATGACAGTAAGGAACAAAGCATCAAACACTCTTCCTGCTCCGTACTTGCCATAATAAGGTCCGAAGTCATCTGAGGTGGTGTTGTTATTCATATTAGGTCACGAATAGGTTTGGATGGAGAAAACTTAATGAGTAAAAATAAAACTTGTTAAATCCATGTAATTTTGAAAAGACGAAAGATGGAAAGTGTTTCCATCGAAATCGAAATCGAGTACAATGAACAACCAACAAATTCGAACATGGTTTCCGTGCATTTCTGATCCGCCGCTCACCAGGTCACGTCAAACAAACAACAATAACTGAAACAGCGTGACGATTTAACAGATGGAAATGGCGTTCTTGCCCTCACTCGAAACATAAAAAAATCGAGTTGCCACAGAAAATCACGGTCTAAGACACTTTATGTATTCTGGTGAGAGTTAACGTTGAAGCAGCGTGGTTGATTTATGAATTCCAAATTCCATCGGCCTGGACTGCAATATTCAAGAAGCAAAGAAACATTTAAACAGGATGGCAAAAAGCTCGCAAAAACGGGTCTCTTTGAAGGAAAAATCAAACGTAACAATGGATCTCATTATTATTATTATCACAGCTTGTTATTTCTTTTTATTCCTTATTGACTGGGAATGTTTGTTGCAGGCGTATTTGGTCACGTTGAAAATCAGATACAACAAAATTGCGTTTTATTAAATGAATAGCAGAAAGCGTTATACACGTATTTTTCACGTTTTTGCAAACTAACTGTTATCTTTCAACTTTCCCCCAGGCACAAAGTTACCATAGCATCTCGTGGTACAGATAAAAATAGATAGTTTGTCTCACATGCGCGTCATATCATTACCACGTTCCTTCTAAACCAATTAAAATAAATTTTAAGTGTTGGTAAAGTGTCATCTTTCGGTAATAAACTAAGAAGCCATTATTAATGGGATTCATTTGCGTGTGCATTGGTCATTAACAAATATTCACAGTTTCAAAAGATCGCATTTCTTTGAACATGTTTTGATGCAATGTCACGAGATCTAAACTATGTTTCATTCTGTGTCGATTACTTTTCAATAGGTTGTGCATGTCAATTACCACGAATACCTGCCGAACGATACACATACTGTGAACAGAACTGCCGTGTTGGTGATCATTTGGTGTGAAAGCCAACCGTTTGCTGTCGCAACAATTTTAACATCTGGTGCTAACGTCTTTTCAATATACCTTCCCTACTTCACCAAATGGAAAAGAGGCAAGAGATTTGCTTGATATAACTTCCTTGCTTTGGCATCGAAAACAAATTCCTGTAGATCTACAAAAACCAATAAGAAACTATTTAGAAAACGTGCGTCTCTCTAAGCGTAATTTAAAGCTATGCTCCAAACGACCTGCCCGTTACATTTTCAACAGGGATTTCTGATATCTCAAAAACACTTTGCATCGCTGAACTCAAGCTACACACCAAATAGCTTAAAATAAGTGCCACTGCACACTTAGTTTCAGGGAGTTTAGTGCCACTGCACACATCACTTTTATTCACTGCACCGATAGTGAACAACATCCTTTGCGTTTGCATCTATTCATTACTCATGAAAGCTTGCATCTCCTCAACTCAGCGTCTTTTTTGTTTATTCATTTATTAATTGTTAACCTTTCTTAAAAGAATAATTTTGTTTTTATTTTAAGTTATTCTGGTAAATATTTTATGTACTAAACATTTGTTTTGCTTGTTTCATTATTTGATTCAAATAAAAAGCTAATTAATTTAAATATAAGAAAAATTCATCAACTTGGAACACTTGAAAGACTGTAAAATTACACAATATGCATCGTGTTGCACAAAGACACTGTGGGATTGATTAAACTGTTCGCACGATTGTCTGCGTCAGAAAAGGCAGTACCTTGATGCAAAATTTTCGATTTTTCTTGTCACACATTTCCGAATTGCTTGCTGCATATACCGAATACAACAATTTGTTTCGATCAGATATTCATGCCAATGACGCACAAGTTCCTGAATCAATGCCCACTGTAACCTGATGCGATTCGGCAATACTTTAGCTTGCCCGGAACACTATGCGCTATTTCTATCAAAACAAACATCGTTTGACAAAAAAGCACTCAACAAATAAAACACTGAATATATTTGAATGTTCAACATTTCTGTATAGGCCATGTCAAATCTTTCAGAATCAAGAGGCAGATAGAGGTTTCGAATAAAAATTAAGACGTTCGAATGCTCTCATGCTCTGTTCCACGTTATCCCAACAATGTGCACCTCAAATCCTGCTGCCGATTTACCGTAAGTAGCTGGGTGGGCTACAAGCTGGGGTTTCATCAGCAACGGTTGTCCAAATTTTTGTACAAAACGAATATGAATTTCTTCATTTCCATGTAAAGAAGACTACCGCTTAGAAAATACTCCATATGCAAGATAGGTTAGAAACACTCCATATGCAAGATAGGTTAGAAACACCCCATATGCAAGATAGGTTAGAAACACCCCATATGCAAGATAGGTTAGAAACACCCCATATGCAAGATAGGTTAGAAATACTCCATATGCAAGCTGGGTCATTTTGTTAAAATTATAAATGTTGAAATGGTGTCGGTTCGTATGTTGACTAGACCGTGTCTTTCCCCTCAACTCAGTTGCTGCGCCTTCTCTTTCAGGAAATTTCGCGTTTGAAACTCCAACATCGAATTGATAAATTGAATAGAAATCAGCGTCACTTTGCTGATACCATATCGTCATATGCAGTTGTGCAGATTATGCAGGCAAAGCGTGTAATTAAGCATTTCAGACTACCATGTTGCACAGTGAAGAACGATGTTTAATTTTCGACTGTTAAAAGTGAATGGCCGTGACGTGTTTGAACCTTTACCTTGCAATCGTTCACTATCGCCGATCACGAAACTGGACAGGCAACAAGCACCGTTTTTCAAGTCTTTATAGGTATCAATCGAACCCAGCTCACCAGCTTCAGCGCTCAACACATTGTCTTTGGCCAGTTTGCTAATGTCTGAACACTTCCTGACCATGTGACGTGCTTCTTTGCAGGATCCCTTGCTGCCGAGCTTCTAGTTCTTCTATGACTGCCTGATCTGTTAACACCGCCTTCTGTGTATAGGAATTGGGTCACACATGCAGTTTTGTAGAAACGTTTGATAAACGATACTGAACCACGTCCAAATTTAAGCAAAAAAACGCAGTCAAATTCCATTACTTTCTGCGCATTTGCGCCGATCCAATTCATGTTTTATGGCGTAAGCCCAATACATTTTTGATTTGAAATGAAGCATTTAAACGCTTCGTTGTAATTGAGTGACGTTTCCTCTACGTTGAATGTTTACATCATTGGCAATTTTCTAGTAGCTGTGAAAAACTACGTTCTACACTGTACAGCAGTAATGAAACCACACTTTTCGAAATACCTATATTCTACACAAAGTTTTCTGTTCACTTTTCTCAGCATTACTTTGAACTTGCAGTGCTTACGACAAGACGGCTCTGTTTTGACACAAAGAAATATGCTGAAGACTTTTGATTGCATCAAGTGATGTGAAGCCATGTAGATCTTCATACAAATTTCACCTTCTTAATGTGACGTCAAAATTACTGCCTCCACAAACCTCTATTTAACTTATGTGACTGAAGTGATATAGATCGTTTTATTTCACCTTAAGCAGAATTATGGTTTAGTTAACACTCAAACATTTTTATGAATTTTGACGTCAGCGTTATTTGGAAAAAACTACAAGCTTTAAACACAGAAAATACATTCAAGAATTTTTCTGCAAATAAACTACTGAAACGTTTAAATAGATTTAGCTTTTCGCCTAGCCTTCTGCTTTCTCGACAAACAAACTGGTATATTTACGAAGCTGTTCAGTTGGCAGTGTCTTATTTTCCACTGTGCAATGACCTATTTGTGCAAGTGATGTCGGGCAGCCCCGAAATAAGTCATGTACCATTTTGCGGAAGTGACAAATGTCATGGTTTCAATTCGTGTAAAGAAACTATTGTGCGCTTGCTTCGAGGAAATTTTCTCACGCAACGAGGTTTGAACGTTTTGACAACGAACGAAATCACCGATGATAGGATGGGATTGCCGCATCACGCAAAAATATCACCGAAGATGTAATGTACCAAACAGTTTCTTGTATGACCCAGGGCAACGAGGTTATGACGTCTTGACAGCTAACAACATTATTGATAGCAACGTGGAAATGTCGCTTGATGCAAAGGCATTCGCATACATTTCACATCAATCGGTCCTTGTTGACGTTGTTTGAATTTTCACAGAGCTCTTGTGCAGCGTATCGTGCAGTAAGGCCCAATTCAATTTTAATTCACTCCTGATAAAAAACTTTACCGAAAGTCCAAAGCCTAATATCCGTCCGGATGTCATCATGAAAATTTATGTTGAAAGCTTTCTTCCGGAATTGTTTGTGTTGAACTGCATGAAAACAAAATGTAAGTTTATCAGAAAATCAGCCACAACAATTAAAACAATCGAATACATTTCCTTTGAATGCAAGCGGTTCACATGTTCCTAATAGAGCAAAGCGTAATATTTAAAACTGTCTTTCCACTTAAAAATATAGTATAGGCTGCAAATATACGTTTATCTACAAATATGCACGGCAACGTTCGGCTGTTATGGACTGAGTAATAGATTGCGTAATTTTGTTTTGTTATAGTCAATTTATCACTTTTCTTTCTACTCTCCGTTTTCTCCCGTGCCTTCGCAACGTTGCTGTCGCCAGGGCAACCAAAAGTCAATAAAGTCAAAATTTATCTGCCTTTTCAAACGTCCACAAACCAAATTTCACGCTCATACCATGAGCGAATACAAACTTATTAGGTCAAAAAAAGTCAAAAATTATCAATAGGTCAAAAATTCTTCAAGCACAGTTTTTTCTTTTTATCGACATTTTATTAAAAGCTACAACAACAGATATTGATATGCTTTTGCAAGTTTAGGTGATATGTTGAGATACTTTTTGCAAGTTCTGACACAGTATTGTTGTTTTTCCCGCTACTGGACAGTTGAAAGCACGCCAGGCGTGGTAGTACTTGACATTGAAGTATGACATTGTGGAACCTTCGCAGTGACCTCAGGAGATTTGTTCACACTGGATATCTCTCCTGCGCGTTTGGATTGATTTTCGTCTGCGGTTTGTTACCTCTAGTTTCATTGGGTCTTTCATACTTTTGATTTTGGTTTCATTTCAACAGAAAAAAGATATTTGACCTACCGGTTTGATTTCTGATATAAGCTTTGTATCTGCTTTCAACTGCAAACGCAGGAAATTGATAAATTTGTAAATTATAAAGTCAAAAGTTACAGTTTTTAGGTCAAAACATTCGTTGCTCGAGTTATCATTGTTATCACTAAGACATTTAATCAAGCGCGTTCCGTGAAATCTATTGCTCTCCTGTTGTCGTTGACATAAGCACTGACGAAAGCCTACTGTTAGTTGGCTGAAACGCCGGTGTCGTTTTCAAAAAACGTTTTAGCACAGTTGAACTTATTATAGCTGGTTCTGCAGCATGTTTATTAAAATTTTAAACGGAAGGTGGTTTATGTGCCTCACAAAAACTCCAACGCTGACATACGATCGTACAGTTCTCAATACTTTACAATGGATACTTCAAGTAGAGAAATTTTTCCTAGATGTTATAGTGGACACATTGGTGCTTTAATGTTTTGTGCATTCTTACTGCGTAATTCCCAGTGATATTCCATTCGCGATTCAACGCGATGTACTTGTTT
>JGI24159J19872_10014356_pt1 | contig 10248 bp, 3 predicted proteins | sample Ectturendosymbi4_FD_19872 | JGI IMG/M metagenome (IMG submission 19872) | reverse complement strand
CCTGTTTGATGCGCGATCCTTGGCACTGCGTGACCGCAAGCAGCTTCAAGAAGGAGACGATTTTTACGAGTACGGTTTGAGAAAATCTGTTCAACGCGACTTTGATGATATGACCGTTTTGCGCTCCATCGTTCGGATCGACGCAAAATTGCTGTCCATTTGTGACGAAGACAATCTCGCGCGCATCGCTGATGCTGATGGATACTTCGACGAACTCTATCAAGCTGCCAGTAACAACAAAGAATGGAATATTTCGTCGAGATGTGTAGTTTATTGCGGAAAGTTCTTGGCAGCCAAAAAACAGTATGGACGCGCTGCTGGTCTATTCTTGAAGGCTTTTAGTCTCAAAGGGATCAAACCCAATGATCCGTGGGTGTGTTACAATTACGCAAGAGCTGTAGTATGTGGTTCATTGCTGGAAGAGAAAGCTAAGGCGATTGCAAAGTGTTCCGAGACTTTGAAGGACCAAGAAAAAATTGCCAGTGATCTTTGTCAAAAACTTTCACATCAGGTGGAATTGCTTGAAAAGTTGTAAAATGGAATGGCAGATGTTTTCAGAGTGTTCATTTGATGCATGTTCTTAGGAATTCAACTGATGTGATTCGCCACCTTCGAACATTTTTTTATTTTATTTTATATGTTGTCGTGGAGGCCAGTTGTACTACGTTGCCAACTATTTCGCGGTGCGTTGGGAAACCTTGTGGATCGTTTTTTTATCTCATTGCCGTACCAGCTGCATTGGCGCATACTTGGAAGGGGTTGATTGAAACACGAAATGAATTTTTTAATGTCAGCCTTTGAAAAACCGAGCACGTAATTACAGTTTCCTTGAGATATTTGTTACGTTAACGTAGGCATTTTTGGAAGAGTCTGAACGTTTGCTCTTCCATTCTGAAAATGCCGTTTTCCCAGCATTGTAAACAGTTGAGTACATTGGCTGTTGTACCTGCAATGCTAAAACTCTGAACCTTCACCCCTTACTGGCTGAGTTTGGGGATCGCTTCTTAAACATCTTCAATGAAGAGTTTCAAACAACAAACACGCAGTGGGAGGAAGCTCGTTCTTTAGTGAGCAGTGCTTTGTGATATATCGCTTAGCATGGTTTTTGGAGCTACGAACTTTGTTGTGTGGCTCCTTATGTAACAATATAAATGTTTTCCGTGTTGAAGTATATAACTAACCTCAGAAAGGTAACACCGCAAAAAACACACCCGGACTATGTTCATTTTCTCAGTACAACATGTCGTTTGTGAAGCAGAAAGGCTCACGTAGATGAGCGTGACAAATTTTTGTCCTGATAACTGATTTCCTTAGCATCTACTAACTACTGGTTACGGTACGTCTTCGGGCCATATCTTTGACTAGATGAGAAAATGCCATATTAACTCTATTTGCAATGTCTTGTTTATTGTCGAAGAAAAGTCAATCTTGTGGATAAGAGAACTGCGAATTCTTTGTATCGTATCCGGACCTTTCGAATTTTGAATTGTACTGTCCAAGGCAGTGTTCTCAAACTTTTTTTTGCGACGCGTTGAAAATTTTCCTTGACTTGCGACGCACCGGCAATGAGAATTTGCTAAAGACACACGAATATCAAAGTTTTATTTATGGATGAAACAAAAATAACAAATATGCATCGTTTAAGGTGATATTTGTGAAACTGCCATCCGCATTTCCCTCTACAGGTTTATTCGTGATCGATATTTGGTTTCAATTACGCCATGGCAGAAAACCTACTTCGCATAAATGCGACCAAGCGAATGGGATAACAATTTGTAGCGCTTTTTTCGCCTAAGCTGGGTATTCGTCATTCAGTGAAAGCTAAAGATTTATCTGATTTCTTGAATTAAACTTTTATTTCAGGGAGTTATCACGGGTAAGGCCAATTTGGTCTTCTTTTTCTTATTCAGTAAAGGACGATGGGGTAGGTTGGACCAAAGGATCGCGAATCCATTCATAGCTTGACAAATTATCCGAAAGTACTGAGCAACTTTCGACTCGAGCTTAGATGTCGCAAATATATTCTTCGTAAATTTGAAGGCGTCATCACACATTTCTTTCCAAGCAAATTAGACAAGAAAGGAAGCATTGAAAACTTCCAGACAGGTTTGCTGTCCGACCCTTGCATAGAAACATTCAGTTTATTAAATTTAGCAAAGATATCACACAAGTAAGCCAATTTGAATAAAAATTCGTTATGAGCTAAGCAATGAACTAGTTTATTATTTTCTTGTTGCAAAAACTTGAATTTCTTCCACCAGTTCGTGGACTCCTAAGGATTTTCCCAGCGACAGCCACCTGGATGAACAGTAAAACAGCGAACTTTGATGCTCAGCATTCATCTATGCGCTAAGTTTTTCAAAAATTCTTGACTTCAATGGCCGTGTTTCAATGAAGTTCACAACTTTGTTGACGACTTCAACTGTGTCGTCTGGAAGCCAATTAGAATGAAAATGCGTTCTGAGCTAAGCAATGAGCAAGTTAAAAAGAGCTAAGTAAGTTCAGGACTCAGTTCTCGAGCAAATAACGCCTCGCGGTTAATCACGCAGTGAGTCCATTATGCTACCCATTGGTACACGTTGTTGCATTAGACTTCAGAGGCCACAGCAGCTGCCAGACATAGCTTTGACACCATCGGTGCATATGCTGATACCTTTTCTCCAGTTTACGTTGTTTTTTGAAATAAAATAGTCAATTGTAGTGAAAATCAATGCCTCTGCATCCAAGTTCAATAGGTTTGCAAATTTGCAGCTCTTCTAATATTTATTCAGTGAAGTTAACAAACCGAACATTACAAATCATGTGTGCTTCTTGGCTACCATCAGTTGTGTCATCCAACTGTAGACCAAATTCTCGATGCTTTATTTGATCGATCAATTGGTCGTGGCTGACTTCCGCCCTGAGTTTTTCTTTTCGCTGAGACATTTGTCCGAAAAAGCGTCTCGTTTTTTCTTTTTCGGATGTTTTTTTGTGACTGTAAAAGCACGGCCGAATTGGCTTAATTTTCTTCGGTCTTTTCAATAAAAAATCGGTCAGTGACCGAAAAATCCCCAGCTTCCGCCCCATGTCACCAATCCTGCGACGCACGGTATCATTTGATAGCCATACTTTGTTTTTTAAATGTTGGGCAGCTCCTATCATCGTACTTGCAAGATCGATTGCAGCAGGCAGCAATAGTTTCGCAGCAGTGGTGTGGGGTTTTTTTAGACTTAACAATTTTGTGCACAGAAATTGCGCACGCGCAACTTATTAAGATTTTGATAAAGCCTTTCTTGGGAGTTGCGTGAATTCTGAAATGGTGGACACTTGCCTCTTTAGACCATTTACTTTCCGAGAGAAGAAATTCCCTATTCACAAATGCGGATGTGATGATGTTAAATGACGTTTAAAGCTTATTCGGTAGCATGCTTTTGCTGGTCAATACCTAGCTGCAAACAACACATTGAGGTTCTTCCTCCGTTCTGCAAGATAAATGTGAACACAACATCTAAACTGTGGTTAGGCAGTCGTGTTCAATCGAGGATTTACGCTGAGGTTGCAACATTAACTTCCTATTTACATCCATTTTTTAACTGACTGCTGTAGCCTTCGTTTGTCGGATGCAAAGCAAATTAAAATTGTATAGTGCGTTTATCAGCAACCAATAACAAAAGTTACGTAATCATGAGACAGTAAATAGGCTATCGACTGTCAATGTGATTGCACTTGAACAATAATTGTTATTTGGTAAAGTTATAAAACTGCCCTGACTACTTTTGTCCTTTGGAAAATAAAAACGACGCACAGTTTGAGAACCGTGGTCCAAGGTTTGTACTTTGATTTTAACATTTTTCGAGTGGTTTGTATCGACCTTTCAGATAAAGTTGAAGGCTAGTCCATAATGAAAAGAAACTTATCCTAATCTTTAATCTGCGTCAAATATTAAATCGGAAGGTTTTTAATCGGGACAGGGTAAACATAAGCTTAAGTTCCTTTATACCTTTTTGACTTGCCTCAGCAAGCCGCAGCGCATGTTTTTTCAAAAATTCGAATTTGTTTGTGTCTGTTGCCACTGGCTTTAAAACACTCCGTTGTCTCAAGTACATGAACATTACAAACAAAATTGTGCATGCCTTGAAGTGATGCTGAACTTTTGCATGTACGTCATTTTGCGCTGTTTTCCAGCGTTGAGAGTTAGTCTGCGATTTGTTTTGCTTTTACAAGGTAATCTACTGTGCTGGGGCAAACGATTTTACGCATTCTGTGTATGCTGTATTGCACGTATTTGAAGGTGACGAAATATTTGCCCCACTTACGGTTCGTCAGTAGCAAAGAATCGAAATGGTATGGGGATGCTTTTGTAGTAACGTATATATTATTGCGCGCAGGGGCGTAACGGGGTTAGATGGAGCCGGGGCAAGAAGCAGGTTTGGCGCCCCCATGTTCGAACCTGAGGTCTTTCCGAAGCAAATGGTACTGTAATGAAGAAAGTACTTGTGACATTGTTGGAACTTTACGGCGCCCCACGCAGTACTTCAGCGCCCGGGGATTTGAGCCCCTCCTCGTTACGCCCCTGATTGCGCGTCATTAATTATGCACCATCATCACCGTCATATAATCGTGCTGTGCTCACTGATGATATCGTATGAAAAATTCTTATCGCAAACCTCACCAGCAGTGTGCTTCGTATCGGCTTTTTTCATCAAATACCGAGTACCAAAGGTGATTTTCAACCTTGCTTAGTTCTACGAAACAAATGTTATATAGGAATGGTAACGTCTATTTTTCAAACTGAAAAAATCAAATCATCCTTTTTATATCAGAAATGTGACTTGGTTGGAAATAGAATCTATAAAAATTTCCAAACTGAAACCAAGGCAAGCGGAGAGGTTGCTGTTTTATTTGTTATGCAGTAATCTTCGGTTAACACNTATCTTCGCCAAATCCGTATAAATTGATGGTACGAATAACTTTTACCGCTTTTCCAAACAACAAGCTTCGAATAAAATGTGTTGACGTTACATAAACTTTGCCTAATATGGTTACATTTGTGCCAAACTTGTGTGGAACAGTGCTATTTTTTGCCTCACTGCAGCGCATGGCTAGCAGCACGATCGGCGTGAGATGAATTAAACAATAGACTACGCGTGTTTGACATCCTGTGCTCAGTGGCGGTTCTAGATGGAAAAAGTGGGGAAGGCAAGAGTAGGGAAGCAACGTAAATGTCCATCCTGCATTGTGATTTTCCGTTATTTTGAAGAGTAACTCGCTATGATTTACTCTGTCAAACCCAACAGGCTTGTCAACATCGTAAAATATGATCTAGCGTTATAATTCACTAGAGGCAACTAACCACCAGACGCAATCGCACACTTGTACTGCTGTGTCGAATATTCTGCGCTAGCCAGGCCCGTAACCAGCTTGGGACACCAGCCGGGGCAGAGAGTTCTAAGGGGGGCCCAAATTTTTTAAACTAAGTCCAATAATTTTAAATAGTGTTCAACACATTTTTCCAGGGGGACGCCCCTCGTTACGGGCCTGAGTTTGTGGCAACTGCCCTCGGCACTCCGTTAAATTGACGCCCCTCTGATATAGATGCGCCCCTTTTTGTTGCCTAGTGCAGTAGAAACGGAGATTTAAAAATACTCCAACTAATGTTTCACACTATGCTGAACATCAGGATTTGCTTGCCGGACTTTAACCCAGGCTCTCATCGATTAGGATCAACAGTGCTATTCTTTCATAGTAATATCACTGTTCCCTTTTTCTTTTCGGCGTGTGAATGTGAACTGCCCAGCGGTCACAAACGCGACTGCTTTCGCTAGCATAATTCTGGACTGTGCAAAATACTGTAGGTCTGTTTTATTGTTACGATTTCATTTTTAATGCCTGATGGCAGTCTCGAAAGGAGCTATAGTGAAAATAGGACTGCAGTAAACATGGAAAAACTATAGCTGACACAAGCTTGCAAAACGAAAACCCAGTTTCAGGTCTGCTGTCCGTGACTGATTCCGCTGTATGTCTGCATCGAAGTTTTGCAGCATAAAGGTGAGTGGATGAGTTTCTTGTCGGAACTAATGCCCCCTGATTAAACCGTTATGCACCGTGTAAATAACTATATATGCACATTAGCAAACAGCTTGCTGCTAACTGGTAAAAATGCATTGGGCGTGCTCCAGTAGCTCAAGGAGTTTGACCTAACAGCGGAATAGTGCAAAACCTTACTCCGTCAACGGGTACTACACCGTAGCGTTGAATTACTGTACTATGTGGTAGCACGACGCGCCTCAAGAAACCATGCTACTCAGCACAAGGTAAGCTGTCTGCTCTAATGCGGAAAATTCAGTGAAATACCAGCTATCTACAGCGTGGGGGAGTAGATGATTGATTGGCTTTACGTGGTCATGACAATTTTTGCTCAAAGGAACGGCTCAATATTTGCAATCCGAAATTTGAGGGGGATGCGGCACCTTTCTCGCTCGTGGTTACGCGCCTGGCAGCATTGACTGATGGCCAAGTGGTTTTGTTGCAATTGCAAACCCGTAGAGGCGTAGACAGCTCACGTCGGCTACGAAAAGACAAATTTGGCATGATTAGCTAAATCTGCAACCGACAGCAAAATGCGTAGCTTACTAGTTTCATTGGTTCTTAACCTTTTTTACGTACCTTACCCTTTTATCAAACAAGATCACCAGATTTACCCCCAATACGTTCATTGGTGCTTATTTCAACAAACTGTTACAGTTTGGTATGATCATAAAAATTTACATTTCCTGCAATGTATGGTTCAGTAAATTTACACCCTTGGAAGATTAAATTTACCCCAGGTTAGGAACCACCGGGTTAGATCATTCCGTGTAAACCACATAAATTTGAGCAGAAAAGCTATCTTCTGGTGCCAATTATAACTTTTTTACTGGTGCCTGTAGTGTTGGCTGAGATTCGTGATTTTAAATTGGTTATGGGCAGATTCTCACCTTCGTTTGCTGGCCTGGATAGAAGCAGGTCCATCAACAGCATTGTAGAGGGTTCATAGGAGTATACAACAGGCCCGTAACCAGCTTGGGACACCAGGTGGGGCGAAGAGTTTTCTGAGGGGCACACATTTTTTACACTATGTCCAACACATCTTTCCAGGGAAGGCGAAAAAATTTTGCAGGGGGGGGTTTTCCCCCCTGATTACGGTCCTGGTGCTGAACATGCAAGTTACACAGCACTACACATTTGAATCGAAACATCTTTTCTGTAGATGTTTGTGCTGGCCCCACATGAACGAAAACAGCTGCACGAAAGTGAAAACAATTTACACCAAAGCGAAAAGGTTCCAACCACGAATTTCATCCTGGCACAGAGACAAGTAGACTGGTGATAGCCAACTAGTTTCGTCAAAATATTCTTACGATAAAGCAATTTTTTTATTATACTATCTGCCAACAGGTTGGTGACTACTGACTAATCCGTTTTTGTGGTAGCTTATGGACAGTTTGTGAATGTGGTGTAACCGTAACAATGTTACGCAACTAATATCACGAGTGTAATAGCAATCTGCAGTGTGGATAGGGTTAGGGCTATTCAATGCACCGTGCAGTTAACAACAGCGAGGTTTCGGCACCAGTGGCANCTAAAGCAGCGCTGCAGNTAGGCATATGTGCATCGGCATTTAGAGCGTGTACTTGATAGCAAGATGCAACAGCAGGCGCAAAACTTGCTTCGCAGAATATTTCCAACAGACTTGTTCATTTTCATATTTACACTAAATTTCCTCTGACTGATCCTCAAAAGCTGATTTTGAAACCTTGCGTTAATTTATGACTGTCTTGTCATGAGCGAAAAACGCACTACCTCAACAAAAATATTCAGACAAATAGACAATGAGAAATATGATTCTCACACAAATCCCTGCACAGCCTACGTCAGAATTGCATATCAACTCAATGTAACTTCATCCATCGATGATCATGTCGACTGTCAAATTCATCAACGAAATCATCTAAATCTATTTTTCGGCTCGTACCTTTTCAATTGAAAGTAGAGCAATATTGCTTAATCTTTCACTGGTCATGGAATTTCTGATAAATGTTTTCACTAATTTCATTTTTGAAAAACGTTTCTCGCATGATGAAGCCCTGGTGACGGTAAGAGTTACATCTATTAGTAACAACTTGTATTGTATAAACAGTCATAAGGGCAGTAGATACCACTTCAATTTTACCAACGAACATAGCTTGGGAATGACAAGATTACAGAAGCTATTTACATTTGCAAACGCAGCTTTGTAAGGAGTTATAAACGAAAGAATTTGTTCGAGCGATGTAGGCAAGTGCGACTCTTTCCGATGCAAATACTTTGCCAGAGGTATTTCATGTTTTAAATCATTTGCACTAATTGGATACGCATTTGCTAATTTTTCAAGTGTTTTTCTGATAGAAATGTTTGCCCTCCCGGACAATGGGCTGAAATACCGGAAAAAAATCCTCCGGAATCGTTACAGAAAATCATTACAAAGTTCAATGAGTTTGCAGGGCATGACTTAAAACTGAAGTCACGAACCAGTTACGTAAAGTGTTTCGAAGTCGTATAAACAAGACAGCAGAACACACGCTTGCAATCAGGATAAATTCAGGTAAATTAACTGACATCAATTCCTAATGCTTTCACAAACATTTTGCTACTAGAACAAGCGACGATCTGATGACAATAATATAATCCAGTTCCACCTCACACTGAAATGTACGGAAGGTCAATCTTCTTAGCTTCGAACTGAATCTTTCACCACCACGACCGCGGTCTGAATAAATTTCACGCGGAAGAAGCGTTTTTGGGAACGTTGCTACGTCTACAGTTATATCAATGTTGTTTTCAATAAAATGAGATCACACTTGCGAGGTGCGTGCTAGAAATTGTTTGTTTACGCACACTGCGGAGACAGCGCAAAATTTCGGAAAAGACCAGTTGGGTTCAACCTCCTGATGGCATCTTTCAACCATTGTGTTGTCAATGGAACGTAAATGCATAGCCGCAACTGCAGGAACTAGAGGTGTTACGGACAGAAAATTTTTCTTCGCTGTCCCCACCACCATTCCATAAGCCATAGCCATCTCACCAGTTGCTAATGTATAGCAAGGTATAATCAACACTGTAGCACTTGCTTCAGATGCACGTAGTTGTATTTCACTCCAACTTTTTTCACCAACAAACCGTTGATAGTTGCTTGGTGCCAAATGTTCATAGTAGCTTTGTGCTTTGAAATATTAAAAAAGTGTTTTTAACCCTGTGATTCTGCTTCCAACGCCATTGTAAAACGTTCTGTTTTTATCAACCTGGGATGTGCAGACTTCGTGTCTGATTACAAATCATTTCCATATCTGTTGCAATTTACCAATGGACACATCATGCAGAATACGATTTATCTTCTCTAAAAGTGTAGGCCTATCACAAACTCCAAGTTGGTTATAGGTATCAGGACAACTGCCTCCTAGGATAATGCGTTTTACACATCATAAGAGCTATTAAATTCACTTTACACCAGGAACGTAACGAGGTTAGACAGCGCCCGGGGCAAGAAGCAAAGTTTGGCGCCCCAATGTTCGAACCTGAGGTCTTACGGAAGCATATTTACTGTATTGAAGAAAGTACTTGTGACATTGTTGGGACTTTTCGGCGCCCCAATGGTAATTCAACGCCCGCGGAATTGGGCCCCCTTGCCCCCCTAATTACGCACCTCCTTTACACTATCGCGTTGTGGCACATAGAGAGGAGTTCTTGTGGCACAGCAATTAGGAACCACTCCACTTTGGTATAATTGCTAATTGCTTCAAAACAGCGCAGCAAAAGTGAATTGCAACATTGCTGTTGATGCCATGTAACTCACATATCAAAATCTAAGGAAAGCAATACAGAAAACCATGGGCGTCGGAACGATTTTTTCCAGGGGGGCACTAGGAGATTTTTCCTAATTTTTCTTGGGGGGCTAAGAGTGGTCAAATGTGTTTTTTCTCACTAGAAACTAAGAAAACAACCCTTTTTGCTGAAATTTTCAAAATCCAGGTGGGACAAGGTGTAGCAGAGCAAAAACATTGTCTATGTACACGACGAAATTGGGTGGTCTCTAGTGAGACTTAGCAATTTGTTGTGCTTTAGGTTTAACTTTACGCTAGTACATGGGTTCGTCAGTTAGCAGCTAAACCAAGGGGGACGCTTATGAGTCTGAGCTCACGTAGTCTCCCTAAACCTTCTGACTAAAGCTTTCATATAGGTTTACTCAACACA
>JGI24159J19872_10014355_pt1 | contig 10249 bp, 4 predicted proteins | sample Ectturendosymbi4_FD_19872 | JGI IMG/M metagenome (IMG submission 19872) | reverse complement strand
AAACCGACACAAGGCTGTGATGAAAATCATGCATTTCACAAGTAGTACTTTCATGTCGGAGAACAAGCGCAGTTGGGGGACATTTGTTTAGGCGAGGTGTTGTTTGTATTTTGATTAAAGCAATGAATTTTCGTAACCATTCGCCTGAGGCTGAAGAAAATCTCGTCATGTTCATAATTGTATGAAAGCAGAGTGAAAGTTTGGATATGAAATGGCATTGAAGGGATACAAGTTGATGCGACGATGACGAATCAAATTGCTTGCATCGCAAAACTACGCCTGATTCGATAGACTTTTGATGTCATTAAACTTAATATGATATTAAACCAGGCCCGCAACCAGGGGTTGGGCAACTGGGCAATTTATCCCCTCCCCCCGAAATTTTCAAAAACATGTTTAGTTAGGAACAATAGCAAGCTACAGCTATTTAGCCCCCGAAAATAGTGCAACAAGTTAGAATTATTTTGTTCTCCCCGAAAATATCAGCAGGTTGCGGCCCTTGCATTATACCTCACCGATCCTGAGCCGATGCAAACAACAATTTTCTGCTGCTCTGTCATCAATGCAGTTGGAATTCACACCTAATGATCGCAAGCTTGCAATCCCTCGCACAAAACCCCCATTTTCAAGTGTTAGGGAGCGGTGGTTTTAATCATAAGCCTTTGAGCCTCCGTCTGACGGTCTGCAAGACATGATTAAAACAAACCTAATCTCAACTTAGTGACCATTTGTAAAACAATTCTATTACAGGTAGTTTTACTGAACACAAAATGGGTGCATACCTGCAAACATTTTGAATAAATGTACGGAACAAGCTTGACAGAACGACAAGACAAACTCTGATTATGCAGCAGCAGCTGACACGGGCATAACATGAAAAGTGTATGCGCACAGAATCACAGAACGTCTCCGAAGTTCGATCGAGACAAGAATCTTGATGATAGTACATGACGTGCCCTTGGCAACGCACATGCGTCTCCACTCGGAGAATTAGATAAATGAGAACTATGAACACCATTATATCTTGGAGTGCACGCGCTTGGAGCGGTATGCGTGCAGTTTTCGCATGTTTACCATTATATGAGTAGGCGATACGAAGACTTAAAAAACTACGGTTCTATCCTTTATATGGTTTAAACTAGTTACATGGCGCGACCGCGAAACAGTGAGAAAACGAAGTACCTTCGTTTTAAAACTGCTTTGGTTGCGTAAAAAATTACGTCAACTGTCCTTCAACCGAATGAGCGGGTCGGTGTTCGTGTTTCTGCATTTTTCGTTTGCGCATTTTGTCAAAATTGGACTTTGCACTATTCACAAACTTTATTTACAGTAGCCACATGGATTATTTCGACGCAAGCGGTATGTTTTTTCTTTCAGCGACTTGTTTACACTAAGGTTTCATGGATGCTTTCGTGAATATGAATGTCAGAAATTGCTAGCTTGCAAATTTACTTGATCTCACCGAAAGAAGCTACTGTTGGCGACATCTTGTCAATATTTCTGTAAGACGAAAAAGCTTTTGCAAATGCTTCAACCATCAGAAGTGAACGTTGCAAGGTTGCTTGTTCCTCTGCTCAGAAGGTGCTTTTCCAGGGACGCTGTTAAACACTCCACAAACAATAACCTTGTTATGAAGCAGCTAAATATCGATGATGATCTGCAGCCTGTCCTGGAACTTGTCGACTCAACCGCAGCGAAAGACAATATTTTGGTTCAAATAACTTCTCTTGACCAAAGCGAAATCCAGAAGTTTTTCAGAGATCGGGCGAAACTTGCGCTTTCCTATGGCGTATCGTTCGGTTATTATCAGAAGAATTCAAAAAGGCTGGTGGGAATGATGTTGAATTCCATTTATCAAAAAGACTCGGAAAGACGCATAATTCAGCACAATTACGGGGCTCTGCAGAGGAGTTATTCGCACGAATTGCAAGCTGTCATCAGGTTCCTCCAATATTTCACAGGCGGTTTGCACCAAGAACTAGAAACAGATTGTTACATGGATCTAGGCATGAGTGTTATCATACATAAACTACGTGGTTGCCATTTGGCAGTACCAGCTCTTGAACGCTGCGAACAAGTTGCTCGATGTATGGACATACCATACCTGACGTCATTTGCTTCCGTGAAAATAACCCAATCGCTTTTACTTGCTCAAGGCTACAGGGTGCTGAGGAAAACGTCTTATGAGGATTATGTCGATCCAGAAACGGGAAGAAAACTCTTCACATCTACGCCCAAAGAGCGCGATGCAATCCTGTTATACAAAGCTTTGAAGCCTTAGTGGCGAGGAACAGACTTCTCGCAAAAGAAGACACTTTGTGTAGTCTTTTTAATTACAAGACTAAAACATTCAAAGGTTTGTAAAAGATTACAAGATGTTACTGCGGAAAACAAGATTCGATTTGAATAAGAGCTAATCATGACAACTTCGTTGGTGAAATATATACTCTGTAAGATTTTAAGTATCTGATTCATTGCTGGGAAAGGATTCCTTTCGATAGAAAGTTTTCTACAGTTCATCCTATTACTCGTTGGATTCGGCAATTTTGTTTTATGGCTTTTATCAACTGCCACATTGTATGAGACATTCGGAGTTCTCGCAGTTTTCGTGGAGGTTTAATTTCGTTAAAATATCCTGTTTTTTCGCGTTGTACAATTCATAAACGATCCTTGGTCGTCCTCAAAGTTTACCACAACTCACCTTGTTAATCTTAGTCTGCAGGCATTGAATCGAAGCTATATACGCTGCACTTTCATCCTTGCTAACGTTTTATTAGATACATTTACAAGCAGCAAAATCAAATATTGGTTAAAGTCTTTTGTTTTAACCTGTAGAAAGCAATAACTGCATTTACTTTACACTACCTTTTTGTTGATTTGTTCTACGTGATTTTTCATTATCAACTACCAAAAATATAACGGAATGACCAAAGCGAGGTCATAAAAAATGGAGCATCATGAATAAGTTCGTGACCTATTTATAGCTGCATGAAAGCGGACGGCCTAAAAGCCTTTGGGCATGAGATGGTGACTCATGAGGAAGGACATGGGTTGTTGCGGTGGAAAACAAACGAAAGATCATTTTCAAAAGTTCACATCATCTCATTCATTTCCATGTCCGTGTTTCCATTCAGGAAGGTCGCGGGGACAGCAGCCGTTCGAGAACTCGAAATACCTCACGGTTTTCAGCAGTGTTTGATATTCCTGCTGGTTCCACACCAATGCGGGACCAAACAAGGTCGGAGATGCGTAGTCACTCCACCTGCTCTTTGGTCGACCTCTGGGTCGCTTTCCTGTGGTCGTAGCCAGCAGGTCTTGCCTCGCCAATTTTCCCTGGGGCATTCTGGACACGCGGCCAAACCACTGTTGATATCTCTCTATTCGCAGAAGTGGATCGACATTCAGGGCTCTGCGAATTTCACAGCTGCGCACTTTGTCGCGAAGTGTCACACCGTGAACTTTTCGCAAAAATCCCATCCCTGCCACTTGAGGTAGAACTCTTCCAGTCAATCCCAAAGATTCATAACCATAGGTAAGGACTGGAACAAAAAACGACTTAAAAAACTGACAGCTTTGCAGTGTTTGAAACCTCCCGTTTTGTCACCACAGAGCCATAAAGCTCACACAGAACTTTGTTTGCCTTTCCAATCTGTTCATGAGTCCCCTGTTTCACCTGCCGTCACTCTTGAATAATACCCCCAACTCCTCCATCTGCTGCAGTGTAATACTGTTCATTTGCAGCGTGCACTGGTTTGACCGGATATGTAATCATGTGTCCCATGCAGTGTAGAAGCACTCTGCGCTCTCCCCATTTTCCTCCCCAGGTGCGTAGCGGGCGCAACTTGGTGCCTGCACATGTCGATAGCTGGTGGGGGGGACTGCCGCGAATTTTTCGAAGGGGCCCCTCTGCCTAAGGCCAGAGCGCGGTCCTTGATGACGCGCGTCACGACCGATGCGCGATGGTTTTGAATGTTTTGCGCATTTCATGGTAGCGACTGCCCCAATTTCATCGGACCGGCCGTTTGCACAGCAACTTTTGCGATATCAGGAGGTACCATGGTAAGGCGTTGCTGCGAGAACATTTGTGCAGGAGAGGCCTTGCATTGTATTTACTGCAAGCGTAGACATGCGGTTATGCTTTGCGCTGCCACTTTCCTTAACCGGACAAAGTGGACGATGGTTGTGGTCTCTTTCTGCCACAAGCCTCAAATTCTTAATGTAATCAACCGAATTCAAAGCGATAATTGTTTTCCTACTGTTGCATTTTCCGTCTTATATGAAATGAGTAGTTGGATTTGTATCCTCGCGAGTACATGCACTCAGCGAGCATATACGCTCAGTGAGTACACGCACTCAACGAGTTAGCTTTGTGGTTTGTGGGTTTCCATTAACTTTTAACTAACGCACACTTCACAGAGCCAAGGACGAGCACGTCGCAGGTAAAACATACATTCTGTTTAAAGATCATAGTGACTGATTCCTTGCTTAGAAAAAGTTTCTTTCGAGACATACCGTATAGCATCACCATGTTTGTTCTAATTATTGCTCTTTTCCACTGCCTACATGTGTCAGACAACATTTTTAGTTCTTATAAATATGAAGACAACTACAGGTCCGCACTTACCGCGGACTTTGACCTACGAGTTTGCCTGTCAGAAAAAGACACGAGAATTGACAAATTGTGCAGTAACAAGCAACGCCATCCGTCACATCGAAGTCAGTTTTGTACAATGAAATTTTATTTTTCGTTTGTACAATGAAATTTTGATTATTCAGTGTCATTTATTTTTTGTTTTGTATTACCCTCCCACGCTGTTTGGGCCGAAAGGTTGGTGCGGCGTAAGGCTGCGTGGCCCGAGAAAAAAACAGATTCACACGTGAGGGGCGCGCAGAGGAGGGGAGTGAATGGGGAGACGGCAACGCGCATCCAAGAANTGAAATTACAAAATTTAAAATGCTGCAACTAGATGCTTTTTCTTATTGTAAAGTTGCTAACACATGCTGCATGGATTTAATTTTTCGAAACTNGTTTTTTGTCGACACCATAGTTCTTGCGTATTTCAAATGCCAGTAATTCTCACATTCCTCAATAGCAGGACCAGGGACCTATGCTCTAGGTGTACGGCGCACACCCAATCAAACTGATAGTGACGTGACTTTTTCGAGATCGTGCGATCAAGGGAAAATCACCAAACAGGATTGAAAGATAAATGGACGTCTAATTGATTTTCTTAGCCAAATTTCAAAACTGTCCCATTTCAACTTGCTTGATGGTACTTTTTGATGCATTACCAGCATCCGATTTCGTTTTTTGATGTGGCAACCCTGGGTCACGGGCGTCGGAAGGGGACAGGGGGCGCCAATCCCCCCTGCCCCCTTGGATTTTGAAATTTTCAGAAAAAAGGTTGATTTTTTAGTTTTGAGTGGGAAAAACAAATTTCACCACTTTTGGTCCTCCCCTGGAAAAATTTNGGAAAAAATCCTTCCGACGCCCATGCCCTGGGTGTGTGCTAATACAGGCGAACACCTTCTCTGTTCCACTGCTCCTATTCGACGAAACATTCGCGCAGCCTGATGTTTTTGCAGTTGTGAACTACCCTGTCGTAGCATTGTGTGTTTTGCTCCGCTGTTTTATGTGCAGCCTTAATATACAGTGTTTAGAGTCGTGAACTGGGCTGATGTAGCGCTGAGCGTATCCTGGTCAGCGACGCCGGAGCAGCGGTAGGGCAGGGGGGCAGTAAAATAGTTGAGGGCAATGGAAACTTATAATAAACAAAAAAGTCGTTACCAGTTTTACTTATTTCTGTTCAGCAAAAATGTTGACCTCAAAAATAATAACAGAAATTATAAAAAACATTCTGAATTTTCTGGATGCGCGAACAGCTGCAATAAATTTGTTTCAAGTCGATCATGATAAACCATGAAATTACCTATGATACTGTTATGAAAAGGCACCTCCATACCCCGTCATGATCCCGTTCTCCGGCGTCCCTGATTCTAGTTCTACCCCGCTGTTTTAACGCGTTGCCTAACACTTGCAGTTATGCACTGCTTTTGTGGTAGCTTTGAATGCTGTGCTTTGCTCCGTTCTCTTTAATTGGAGCGCTGATAATATGTTCAATACAGTGACAGTTGACACATTGTATAACAACGAGTAAGGAGTGCGTGTAGAATAATATGCATGTTGTGTCAACAAACTTCGCCAAAACGTTGGTTTGGAAACGCGAATATGAAGTCATATTGTGACGTCACAAACAGCGCACATCCAGTAACAAGGACCACCATACACCACTGCTCAATACTTGAATTTGGTAGAGAGGCATACAATCAAGCAGTCGCCCCGGGCATCACCAAAAGGTCCAAAACTCTGCACTCTCTTGGGTCCGTGGCCGAAAACGTTTGGGAAACTCCGCTATAGGCTGCTATGACTCCATTTCATTAGATCCGATTGGACGTTGAACCACTCCACCAGGCACTATACCAGTGGTTCTTAACCTTTTCTTTACCACACCTCCCTTAGCAACTTGTCCTTTGTTTCAAGACACCCTGGATATAAATAAGTTGTAAAAGCAATTGTATTATTTGGTTAATTTATTGATCAAACTTTCAACGTTGTGCAGCACTTAAGGGCTCGCGTCCCCCTGGAAATTTACTGACGCCACCCGGTTAAGAACCACTGCACTATGCGGATACGTTTCGGCAAGCAGGTGGTGATAATAATCTGCATCACTAAAGCCACGGTGCTTTTCACGTGAGCTCCATCAGAATAAACAAAAGCGGTGGTTTTGTTGTCACGAAATAGTATTTCGAATACCAAGGTACGTCATCATCTTATTGGCTTTTCAACAAACTGCTGATTAGAAGGGAACACAGTTGCTTGAGAGAACCCAGGACGTGTTGTTGTTTTGCAAAACTTAGAAAGTTGGCCTGCACCTGTGAAATAAAGTCAGCGCCAAGCTAGTTTGACAAGAACAAATCGTTTTCCCTGTTTGAGTAAAGCTACTTGCCTTATTTTAGTTTTGAAACCCCAGCATCTTTCAGAGGTTGTTGTTGTCAGGTCAACAGCGCAGTCAATCCAGTGGAAACGCCTGAAACAACGTAATTGTCAACAGAACGGTGGACAAACGAATAACGACCTTTTTCCTGAAGCGTGCTTCAACGTTCAGGATAACTAATGGTTTTCTGTCAGACAACAATGAAGGACATCCGGTATCACACCTCATTCTCACTTTTGTGCTTACGTTAATTCGTAGAGTTACGAAGTCATCCTTGTTGAAGCGATCACAAAAAATAATTCATCTTCATACTCGCTTGAAATACCTCAGGTTTCCAGCAATGTCTGATAGTTCTGCTGGCTCCACACCAAGGGCGGGACTAAGCAAGGTCGGAGATGTAATCACGTCTCCCATGCAGATTAGAAGCACTCTGCGCTGTCCTCATTCGACTCCCCAGATGCGTAGCGGGCGCACCTTGGGGGTCTCCACTTGTCAATAACTGATGGGAAACACTGTTGCGAATTTTTCGAACGGTCCCCTCTGCCCAAAGCCCGAGCGCGGTCCTTGGCGCGCACGACGCCTGATGCCCGATGTTTTTGAATGATTTTGCGCATATGGTATAGCAACTGTCCAAATAATTTTAATTTTCTCTTTTTGGGTGTTACTGAATTAGTGCATAGAAAGCGACCGCTGGTGTGTGTTGAACGCTTGTAAACAAAGAATTTGTGAAATACCGTTTGATGATGAGTGGAGCTGCGACATCATCAGGCATTATACGAAGTACCGCATTAACCGCGCAATTAACATCTGCAAGATACACACAAGGAAAGGGAGGTGTCCACGAAGTGAAAAAAAAGCTTTACGTAATAAACAATTGAAACTTCTTGTAAGCTGCAAACTACGAAAAAAGTTGAAGTCAATCAAATCCGTAGATTTGTGTTTTTCGCAATTTAAATGAACATTTTGAGTATTCTTGCGTTTTATGATATTTTTAGTGACGATCTGCAAATGAAGTATTATAATAAAGATCCTCCCTGCCTTTTGTTTACAGATATGTGATGAATATTTGAGAGCACACAATATAGACATCGATTTTTTTGTTAATAATTAATCATATGCAACAAATTCACCGAGCATCAACCTCTTACGAGTTTGAGGATTATTTAGTGTTCCGCTTACATCAACGAAGATAAACCTGTTCCTAAAATATGTTCCAAAATTAACGGAACTGTTTTTCGCAGTCACTTCGTCACTTCACCAACCTTTGTGCAGTCTCAAAAGTTTGCCAGCAGCTCTCTGTTTTAGCAACTGAAGTGCGCAAATTATGCGACGTGTGGGGAGTTTCTGTCAAAGTAGATCTCTTGATTTCTTGCAGATTTAGTTGCTTGTCAAATGTCTGTTTCTGCAAGCTTGGCTTACTTCAGGGGCAGGCAAACTTTTCAGTGCAAAAGTTACGCCTAGAAATTCACAAGTCATAGCGCGACATGTCAGTGGTGTAACTGACAGGGAGCAGGGGGGCAAGCTAAATGTAAAAACTGGGCCCTCTTTAGTTGACATTTTTATACTTAGTATTCTTTTGGTTTTAAGTGAATTGTTATTTTTTGCGTTTTTTTGGGTGTTTTCGTTTTTAAGCTGGTATAGACGTCCACGACATCTGGATTCACTATCATTTCTCAACTTTTTTTCCGAGTGTTGGCTAGTGGCCCCTTACGGTGGCCAGTGAGCCCCTTTCCTTTAAGTTTAGCCCCCCTGGTTCAAACCACTAGTTACGCCACTGGGAATAATGTATATCAGGTAATTCAACTTACATATGAAAAAGTTTTTAAAAGAAGTTGTTTTTATTTTTTCGTTTTCTCTCGAAGCTGATTTTGTCGGGTTCCTTTGCAAAGGTTATGCTTTTTCCAAAAACAGTTTGGTGTTACTTCAAACCCTTGATCAGATCTGTTGCTTTCGTTTGCAATTTAATTTTTGATAAATTGCGGTCAAAATTAAAGAACTTGATTCGACGTTGCTGTGTTAAATTGTATCCGTAAACAACAAGTGCATTAAGACATTTGAAACAAATTGCAATATTTTCAATGTCAAAAAAAGTAACTTTCAGTCCACTGTTTGCTAAAATACCCCAGTCATCTTCATTTTCGTATTTAGATAGCTTCGAACAATTTATTTTGAGTAAATTTTGTCCGATAATAAACGTTAGTCTGAAATAAAAGTTTGTATGTTGGCCACCAAAGTAAAGGAATTCCGAATTAAATAGAACAGAAAAATGGCGTCAAATGTTTCAAATTCAGTTAACGCGGAATTTGAATAGATCCGGCTGGGACCCCAAGTGTGATATGCTCTCTGTCTATCTACACATCAACGTGAAAAGTCTTGGCCGGGCAAAGGTCGTATATAAAATCTTTGGCAGACAATAGTTTACTCGATCATGGCTTAAACGCTACTGCTTTGCTTGTGACCAAACAATCATAGGTCTGAGTGGTGGTTTGGTCTTAAAAAATTAAAAATCATTGGTCAAAATTACTTTTCGCTAAGGAAATCATTAGTTTAAAAATTACTTCAAAAAATTAGTTTTCACTTTCCACTTAATATCTGTGAAATTCAAGACCAGGTTTTCTCATGGCTTCCACGTAAAAGATTTGGGAATCATAGCAGAGGATGGTCTGGAATGGAAATTTCAGCTTTGAGGATCTTCCGAGATTTGCTTTACATTTCGACCGCATAGCGTCATAAGTGCAGCCTGCCTGTGAGAATGATAAAACATGCAGGTGGAGTGTTCACTGCAAAGAATTGTCAGCAAACATTCAGCCATCTGGCGTCAGACGCCGATAACCATCTTCCCCCCACGCCATCCGCCACTGTAACCCAATGTTACCACCGCGTCCTTCGCCATCAACTCTTGCTTATCACGACGTGTCTCACTCAACGCAAGTTCTTGCTGTGATCCACCAACAAAATTTCTGAACTATAAGAAAGCTCTGGGAAACTCTGAAACAGTGGCGTATAGTCAGCCCCAAATTTTTGGGGGCCAAAAATGGTGGGGAAAGTGTTTGACTGTAGGCGAGCAACAGTATTTTCGTTTGGGACGTTGCTTCTCAAAGCACAAAATTGCTAGATATGCTAAATTTATGTAGGGGCTAATGGCTCCCCCCCACTTATGTAGGGGCTAATGGGCCCCCCACTGCAGAAAAAACTTCAGACGCCCATGCGCTGAAAACAAAGATTTTGTACCAAACAAGACGATCAGTCGCACA
>JGI24159J19872_10014351_pt1 | contig 10250 bp, 18 predicted proteins | sample Ectturendosymbi4_FD_19872 | JGI IMG/M metagenome (IMG submission 19872) | reverse complement strand
GGGGTGCCCCCCCCCCGTTTGCAAGAATCGCGCTTGTTACAGAGTTAGTAAGCGATACTGCAAAATGCGTGCAAGGCAGGGGGTTGCCCGGGAGCACCAGGTGGCCCGAACTTGGGTCACCCAGGCGCCTGTTTTAAAAAAGATCATTAACATGATCAGCGTCTTCACATAGATGATCAGCACTGCTTTTGTTAATGACAACGTAATTAAAAGATACATGAGCAAAAGCTTTTATTTCACAAGTGTCCATCGGACTGGCAACCCCTTGCTTTAATCAATACCCCCAGAAGTAGCTCTCAGTTTCAAGATGGTTGGTGACCCTTGGACTGCAACGTTTAAAATTTACTACAATTACGAACAGCATCAACCACCAACAATACACTGCGGACTGCGAACAACAACAAAGCGATTGACACAACGGTTCAAGTAGGACATGTGTCAAGTCAGACCTGGTTGTTTTCTTGGTTCTGTCGTCCGCTGATCGACTGTAGCACTGCTTTGTCCAAGCCCAGCTTCAAACTCGCTTTGTCGAACATCTCGCGCTCGTAGGAGTTCCTGGTGATAAGCCGGTAAATCTTCACCAGCTTCTGTTGTCCGATGCGATGGCAGCGCGCCTGGGCCTGGAAACATTGTGACGTCACAGTGGGCGTGAACAAGCAAGCTTTTTTCGTATGATGCAGTCGAGCGTGTTTTGATAATAAAGAAAAAACGTTCTACAGAGCGTGACGACGACGTCAGCAAACGTCACCGCCGGCCAGTCAACCTCAGAATGCGAATGAACGTCACGGACAATCAGACTGACGTACAAATGACATCATCACCGGTGACGGCGCGTTCCAGAAGCGCAAATAACGCGTGTTGTGCGAATACGCACTGGAAGTTGCGGTTACGTATCGGAATGGCATTGGACCTTGCCTGCAACACATTTTGCTTCAATACACCCTATAACCGCAATGCGCATGTTTAACTTTATACTCAAAGCAAAATACTTTAACTTTATGCTATAAACTGTTCCCTTTGCACTGTAAGTAGCTTCGCCCTAGGGATGTCTGCAACCTAAAGTACCCTGGTCCTTCGCAGCCTCCCACTCCCCATGTATTACATAAACCAGTGTACTTCTAATGTCATCGCAGCACTACATTATAATAATCGTGATGGCGTCATTCATGCGTGTGACTCATACGCTTATGTTTCATCAAAGTAAATGTATTAGCGGTATCAAACGTATACTTCGCTATTACAGCCACATTAGTACCCTTGTGTTTTTTCATGAACTTTTCTTTTTCCTTGTTGCTGCGATGAATGCTTAAGTCTAGCGCGTTGCGTGCGCGAGTGAAGACGTTATGCAGTACAATGATAGTTGCGCGAAGGAAAGTGGCATAAAAATCACCAAGCCAGCGTCAGCTTCGCGCGTGAAAAAGACATTTTTTAATGTAAAAATGGCCGAGTTTGGCAACTTTCATAAATTTGACTGAAGCGGTTTCAGCGATATCCACATCTTTTCTTTTAATTATTTTTATATATATACTGTATCTTTAAACATTTTTAATCACTGTGCTGAGATTGTCGAAGTCGGAAGATAATAATAATCCGCCCTACAAGATCTACCATGTACATGACGCCGGGAGCGAGTGCGACACAAAAAAGTGACGATCGTCAAACGCGTGGGGAGGAGGTACCTGCAAGTCGTTCTGGGGGTTCCAGTCGGAGTCGAATATGATGACAGTGTCGGCCGCGGTCAGGTTGATGCCCAGACCCCCGGCTCGGGTGCAAAGGAGGAAAACAAATCGGTCGGAACCTGGAAGTTTTACAAAACTTTCGGTCAACACAAGCACACTCGAACGAGTACAGATCAGCATTCTCGAGTGAGTATACATCAGCATAGACGAGTGAGTACAGATAAGCATACTCGAGTGAGTATACATCAGCATAGACGAGTGAGTACAGATCAGCACACTCGAGCGAGTACAGATCAGCACACTCGAGCGAGTACAGATCAGCATACTCAAGCGAGTACAGATCAGCATACACGGTCGAGGCTTCTATGTGAATAAGAGCTGAGGACACCTACTCAGTCGGCAAAGTAAATGCTCAGTTAAAATCAACGTGACTCGGTCGTTGTCGATTAAGGGCTTCTCGTAACAGATACAAGAAACTAATCTGTGAAGAACAGTTCGTTTGTAAAAGTTGGCAAAGAACCGCAGGATTTAATTTTTACAGGCAGTAAGTAACAGTACGCTACAAAACAGAGTGCCCGGTTGTCTTTTGATCCCGAACACAGCCAAGCAACGGTCGAGTAACGCAACTGCAGCACTGTCGACAGCGGACGACACGAAAGACAGGCGAGCAACAGTCAAGTTGCCCGGCTTCAAAACAAGCCACTGCCCACCTTTCCTGCAAAAGCGGTCGATCGCCATCTGCCGTTCGTTCCCGCGGATGCAGCCGTCGATGCGTTCGTACGGGTGACTGCGCTGCACGAGGTAGTCCTCGAGTATGTCGAGTACGCGCACCATTTGCGAGAAGATGAGGACCTGTGGAACGCGCGTGCGAGCAAAACGCCAGCGGTCAGTGACGTGCAATGACGTGCGCGTCGACTTGTCGAGGCGACTATTACGTCATAAAGGGCGCAGCGGTCGTCAGCAGAGAGCAATTGCAGTTTACTGCATGCGCTTCAACGCGTGACCTATTGCGTGTCGGCATAATGAAAATCTTATTGTTCTTTGTCGAACTGGATATAAATTTTAAAAAAAAGCACACATCAAACTGCAGGAGCAACTATCACGTCATAAAGTGCGCAGCGATCGTCAGCGAGAGACCGATTGCAGTTTACTGCGAACTGGAATTTGAACTTGAAAAGCATCCAAGCAGCACCTTGTGCCCGCCCTGCTTGAGCTTGGGGAGGAGCTTGTCGATCAGGACCAGTTTTCCCGAGCTCTGTATCATCACTTGTAGGGGGTCAAGCTGGCGTCGGAGCTTCTTCTCCTCCTGCATGATCTTCTCTTCGGCTCCTGAGCGGCAAAAAGGAACTTCGTGTGACCTCGGCGCGCTGTCCTTTTTGAGCATTCGCGAGACCGCGATAGCTACGTTCGCTTCACTGTCACTTTCGATTGGGTGTTTTCGAGAGTTGCAGCAACGCGACGGGTGGCGCGATCTCGCCGACGGAGGGTCTGGGGGGGCTTTGCATTGCAACATGCCGGGAGGGAAACAGAAGATCGAACCAACAACCTTCTGATCGTGAATCTGGCGCCACATTACGTCAGCAGATAACAGATTCATTGAAGATGTGCGAACGTAAGTCACGTGATTAAATAGACAAGGTTAAAGATACAACGCGCAGAGGCTGCGACGCACACTAACGAAAACTACCGTTTACAGGTTGTTGGTTATCGGCGATTAACTTCAAGACAAGCCGACGCCAAAGTTTCAGATTCGGGATCGAACGCGGATAGCCAGGCGAACTGGCAAGCTAAGATCTTCCGTACTCCACACATTGCAGTGTTTCTCGGTCTGTGGGCCACAGTGCAATTGTCGAGTGGCCCACGGAGTTAGTTATCTAGACATCTAATCACCACAGCGTGGGAATGCATCGCTAGTGTTTAGCAGCAAGATCGTCACTGAATTGCATACAAGAATAAACTCGCTATTTTAGAATAATGTGTTTCTTCGTGCGTACAAAAGCATAGCCTATGCTAACAAGGCAGTGGGCCACGCAATTTTCACAAGTAAAAAGGTTGAATTTAAAACAACCAGTTCAAGCCACGTCACCTTTGATGAGGTACGGGTGGTTGCAGCATTTTCGCAGCTCCATCATTGTGTTCATCAAGTTGGGCACGTTGCCACCGCTGGCGCCCTTCGACAAGAACTCGAAGTTTCGTTCCAGAATCGCTCTGCAACGACAGATTGTGCGTCATCAATTCAGCCTTTATGACATCACACAGACAACGATGAAATCCATCTCGGTAGGGAGGGCATGCTGAAAGCGGATGGTTGCTTCGTCGTCAAATTTAAAATGATTTGAATAAAAAAGCAATTGTGTGTTTGTTTTCAAAATGATTTGAATAAAAATTCGAAAAATAGTTTGAATGAAAAGAAGTTGAGTGTTAATATGTGTTTAATAATTTAAAATTATTTGAACAAATAACAGAACACCAAAGAAAAAGTTGCCAGCGCGCTGATACCTGTAGTATTTCTTTTGTATGTTGGTCAGTTCGACTTCGATGATCGTCTCCTGTTTCGGGGCAAGCGACTTTTCCACGTCCTCCTTCAAACGTCGCAGCATCATCGGCTTCAACAGCTCCTGCAGCTTCTCGACCTGAAACGAACCAATCGCCGTGTTTTGATTCAAATTCGCACCGAAACCGCGCGCGCTCTGAATCGCTCAGCAGCTCGCGCACCAGCCAGTCGACGACGGCGAGCAGCACAGCGAACGAGTTGCCGTGTTACTCTTTTCACGGTAAAAATACACCCCCCGCTTACTCGGGGTCGCATGGTGGAGGGGGGCGCCTTGCATCAGTGGTTTTTGAATGGGGACAAGCGCAGAACCGTCGCCAGAAAGTCTTCATTAGGGGGGCTTGACATATAAAATTTTATAAAAACTCCACTGATTTCTACTACTTCATATTTTAATTTGGGGGGCTTGGTGCTTTGTTTGAGGGGATGAACTCACACAATCCCCGTGGCGACGGGACTATGCACGCACACCCCCAGGGTACGCAAAGGTGCTTCAGGAGGTACACGAATTTTTTCAGTGTCTTCGTTATGAAACGTAAACGTAAAAAGTAAAGTAATTATAAATACATTTTTGATTATTGTGCTCACGATTACAGTCAGGGGATACTTGATTGGCAAAATAGTGACCCAAGGGTACAGAATCACTACCTTACATCAAGTTCCCAATGAAGCTGATGCTCATAAAAACCTACCCAATCATTGATTCAAACACTCCAGCTCAAGTAAAGTCTATTACGCGTTCCTGCACGTCAGGCATAGGATGTTAATTCAGCGCACCATTCAGCCGTCAGGCGATCGGCCAAACAAACGACGTCCTCCCCCCCCCAATTCCGAACGTACGCTACCTGCGCGTTGTCTTTCAAGTTTCCGAACTCGAGCGAGAAAGCCTGTTGGGAGTTGAAGGTTTCCGGTTGCAGAAAAGATAAAAGAGCGAACAACTCCTCGACGTTGTTTTGGAGGGGAGTCCCCGTAAGCAGAACCTTGTGTTCCTGAAAAGAAAAACGAAGCATACAGAGATCGTCGGCCTTGCTTGGGAAGTCTGCCGATGAGTTTCAAAAACACTGGAGAAGTTCACACCACATTTTGTTGTGCAACAGCTCTTCAGCAATGCGTTTGCTGCCAAAGTCGATGTCGAAAGTCAAAAATTTGAACTCTTACAACAGCGGAGTTAATTTTTAGTATCCGTCATTTTACACTTTCCTGCCCATCGAACGAGCAAAGCAATTTCCAACATGTTTCGACGCTGAAGTCAGATTTGCGCATTTCAAAATAACGTAATACTTTCACTTCGCCCGAATTTTCAGCCAACATTCTACCGCGCCGCTACACAGGTGGAAATAATCCGGTTCCTTGTCATGACGACGCTATCACTATGACGACGCCATCCAAACAGAAGCTACGCCACCGCGCGGCCACTTACCAGGGTCATGTTCCGAAAGGACTCGACCAGTTTGCACGAAATGTTCTTGAGCCTGTGCCCCTCGTCGATTACCATGCACCGCCACTCGACGTCACGGAGGTGGGGGGAGTCGAGGACGATCATCTCGTAGGTCGTGATCACCGCTTGCATCTTGTACGAGCCATCGATCTCGTCCAGCTGGCCGAATACATCGTAAATCAGGTACTGGTGTCAAAAACGGGGACAAGCCCTAGATTTTGAAATTTGATATTTTCGTATTTAACTTTTTAGAAGCAGCAATACGTTTTTCTCATAGTTTGAAGTTGGTTAAACGAAAATTCACCATTGTTTCCTCCCCAGGAAAAAATCTTTATGGACCCGCTGGAAAAATCCACTGCTGGCCCTCCCCCTGGAAAAATGCTTTCGACGCCCTTTGAAGTCAGGTACAAGCGACCGCACACGAAAAAATCGCCAAGTTTGCTTGAGAGAAAAAAAACGAAGAAAAACCAAGCAATGCGGGCATTCTCATCAACCATCAACAATGTCCCAGTCGCGCTCTTTGCAAATTGATGAATGTAGCGCAAATGTCACTTACACTCTCGTCGCGGCAAAACCATTCGTACGTGTGGATCATATCTCGACTGGTCTGGCTGCCGTGGTAGACGACGGCGTTGATGGTGGTCCAGGATTCGAACTCGCGCTGCCAGTTCGCGATCGTGCTCAGCGGCGCCACCACGAGGAACGGACCCTGGCGCAAAAGAAAAAAGCAATTAACTTTCACCTCGGATTTGTCTCGCAGTCAAACCGCACGACAAAACACATAACATGTGAAACCATGATATGCATGCATGCAGCTGCCTTTTTCAGGATTCACAAATAAGAAATGCGTGGGGTTCGCAGTTTCGTATAAACGAACCCAAACAACGGTCCGTGTGAACCGAAAACTTACAGGTATGCCGTAATCGTAGATCTTCTGCAGGAACGTGATGGACTGGATGGTCTTGCCCAGTCCCATCTCGTCGGCCAAGATGCAGTTGCGCCTTAACATGATCAACAAACGTTAGGGGATGCGTTAGGGTAAAAAAGGGGCGCGGCAGGACAGCTTAATTATTATGAATAAAACACAAATCGATGCGATTTATTAAATAAGACACAACCCGGCGTCATGACAACAATTATTCTTCAGCAACTCTCGCGGGGGAGGTGATGGAAAAATCAAAAACATTCTTTTGTCCAGAAATACGGTGCGGAAAGCGACAGACGCGGGTAAAGCCGATGTACTTCGACGCTGTATCTCACGTCGCGCTAACCAGGGCGAAAAGAAACTATTAAGTCAGCGACTGGTAACGCAAAAGGTGTGGCTTTCTAATCAGCTTTTTCTCGGCGGCCAGGCGGGTTGGCTACCTCCCCGTTCATAACAAGCTCAAAACCAGTCCCCCCTTCTAACAATACAAACGTAAAATCCATTGCCGAGCGTGAAATGCAGCAACTACAGTACAAGACACGAAGCCGCTAATCTCCACAAAGGTGGCAAACCAGTGAAGCAATCAAGCCGATTTTTTATAGGAAATCGATTCCACATTGACACTACGCATCTTCAGTCCTGCAATCTTATTCACAAGACGCGAAGCCGATTGGTTACATTCGACATCCAAGTTAAGGTCACCACCCTGGCTCACAGCGCTGCGTGGATTCGTCCTTTGCCAAGTAGCTGCGAACATTCTCAAACGGGATTTCGCTTCAGAGGCAGCGCTAGGTCGTTGATTTGTGCAAAAGCGTTTGGCATGAGACCGAACAGTGTCTCGCTCTCACTCTCACTCTCACGGTCGTCTTTACACGCCCAACTTACTTATTATACCAGTTGAAGAGGAGCCAGTTGAGTCCTTCGAACTGATAATCCCGCAACTGGTTGTTGTTGCAGAACGACATCTTGTCCTCGGACAGTCGTCGCCAGGTGTCCTTGTGCGGTCGTGACTGGAGACAACGGAAAGTTTTGTAAATTTTTCCACGTCTTGTTGAAACGTCGGCACCCGCGTTTCAAGAGAAGGTGTAGCGCCATGTTTTCTTTCAAACGGCGGCATTTGTTGCTTTTTACTTAAAAATAAGCGACTGCCGAACGGTTCTTAGCGGCTGAGACCTACCCCAACCCCCAGGTGAACCCACCTTTCTTGTCGGGGGCCGATACTGACATCTGGCCTCGAACTCCTTGATCTTCGTCGCGTCGATATCGTCCTCACGCTCCCACGTGCTGTCCTCATAAGGCAGCGAACACCACTTGACCAGGAAATGCCGCGTCTCCTGTGAACAGCGTCAGTCGAGCGTCAGAACGATTCGCGGCCAGACCACGTGACGCACAGCTCGGGGTATGTTCACCGTGCCTATGGGGCTTAAGTGCGGCCAAGACTACGACCATGCGGCAAATGCGCCAATTTACACGTGCTCGCGACCAGCTGTTATATAACCCGGTGTCTGTATTTGTTTCAGGGCTGTTTTTTTCGGTCGTTTGTCGGCCATAGACCGAAACTTTTTTAAATGACCGAAAAGTCAGTTCGGTCAAAAAATATCTGAAAACGCAGATGACCGAACACTTTTATGCTATTTCAGACAAATAACCGAATTGTCTCAACGGAAAAACAAACCGTTTCAGTGGGTCGAAAATTCGTTGCCCAGCGAAGCACTTTGGAAACATTTCATTAACTTCTTTCCATTCAACAAAACAAGCTCCAACCTCGCTGCAAGCTTCTTTCCATTCGGTCATGCCCAGGCTCGTGAGCAAAAGTAAGTCACGACAGTTCACTGTGTGCCGGGACACGTGACAAAGCAAGTACACCACATGGCGCCAAAACTCTGGATTGCCGAACCGTTTCGGGACGGAGACAAGAAGGTAGCGAGGCGTGACGATGACGCGAGCGCTCAGCGAAGCGTCAAATCGTGCGATTTTGTCAAGTGTGTCTGAGAAAATGTCCGAAAGTCCGACAGCTTCATTTTCAGCGCGATACCAAAGCCTTGTCGGCGCGTCTCTCGAAGCCAAACTTTGATTTGTTCAGTTATTGTCATCACGCGCTTTCACTCATGCGTGACCGGTTTCCGGTGCAATAACAAAAATACAGGGAAAGCCAGTTTTAAAAAATAGCCAGATGCGGTCACGTGGTTCTCGTATAAAATCACACAACGTGGCAATCAATGCACCCCTCTGAGGTTCGCAACTGCGCAGTAGCACCAGAGACCATTTGCGCAGTAAAATTTCGATCTCGCCGACTTGCAACATTCCAAATTAAAATCGCATGTATATCGTCGCATGGCCCTTTTACCGTTTGAAGCGCTTCACTGGTAGTGTGTCTGTATGGTTACGCAATTGCATGCTCTCATCACTGAGACAAACATTTGCTCAGTGCGAGAGCTCCTCAAGAGGCAACACTGGCAGGCAATCGCAAGTACCGATCCTGCAAAAGTCCGCGTAAACACCGCGCTCTGGCGCAAGAGACCGTGAGCAGACTCCACAGCCATTGACTGTCGCGCGCTGTCGCTTCCGCTGACGTCACACACTCCCTACTCCAGCGCGCGACGGCGATGAGCGCCCGCCAGGACAGACACAAACGGCGGCGGCCTCTCACATCACGAAGTGCACCGAGCTGGTGATGGAAGCAGGAACGAGCAAAACGTACCTGGCCGTCATCGCCGGCGTGCTGCGTGACGTCGAGGACGCGGTCGACCGTGACGAAATCGGGGTTGAAGATCTCATCCATTTCGAGCTGCGCGAAGAAAAGGAGGTTTAGCGACCGTCGCGCGGCGCGTTCTCGCGATGCGAGCATAGCGAGTGACCCGTGACGGGTTTGAGTTTTGGTTCGAAACGTTTCCGCAAAACATTTGGATAGGCGCGCGCTCATCGGTGTGAGCGAAAATGCACTCAGGATTGCTACGCAATTTTGAATATAAACTTCCAGACTTTTTTTTACTTTTCCGAATGACATACCCAGGTCGAATACCGGCATTGTAACAGTTAAAACGATCAAAGTAAAATTATCAATCTTATCAAAAATATCAAAATGAAATATTATCGGAATGCAAGTATGTACTTTCCACGATGGGTGCAAGCAAGGAATCGATCAGCAAATTTTTTGCTGATCGATTCCTTGCTTACACCCATTGTGGAAAGTACATACTTGAATAGAGATATGTGCAAGTTTGAATCATCGCAAAAAGACGAAAGCAGACTGATTCGACTGATTCCTCGAAAGCATACAGAAACACTAGTGCTTTTAAGTGTATTATCGGAATGCATGGCAAAAGATCAAGTTGGGAAAATTATTACCTTTTTCCATACTAACAGACCAAAACAAAGTTTTTCCAGATTTTCCCAGGCTGGAAAATGACCAAATTTTTCCATACTTTTTAAGACTCCGTTTAAACGTACTTTTTCATACTTTTCCGTTTAAACACTGCTTCGTTTAAACGCAAAACGCCGATGATTTAGTTGGTAGAAGACATGCAAGGAAGATTCGCGGACGCTCAAGGATACCAGAGGTTTGCTCCAGGAACAAGCTTTGCGCGGCTTGTAAGCCACACGAGTCAGTGCCTCGTTTCAAAACGTGTTGCGGTCACAACGCACGGGACAGTCCCC
>JGI24159J19872_10014348_pt1 | contig 10251 bp, 13 predicted proteins | sample Ectturendosymbi4_FD_19872 | JGI IMG/M metagenome (IMG submission 19872) | reverse complement strand
ATCGATCGCGAATCAGGAAAAAAGCTGTTGGTTGGAAGGAGACCTAGGCTTGACGAATTTGCAAATTCGGTAGCTATCTACGGTTCCATATACAGCCCGGGAACCGCGTCATCGAATGGAGCCAACGCGACATTTTAATGTGAAACAACAGCGAACTATCGATACGTTGTTACAGGGGAACAAAAAGTGGCAGTAACATTTTTACTTGCAGCTGTTAACGAGAGCTAGCTCAAGGCCGCAGATGAGAACGTCGTAGCATTACCACCACGATGCAGCCGAAACATGGGTAGAGATGTGGCTGAACCGGAATAAGCGGTATATTCAAACCGTGACGACAAACAGATAGCTTCATTGTACTCTTACGTGAAAAACAAAACGTGTTGCTGCCAGTTAGATTCCAGTCAAGTGTTACAAACATAGGCGCCCAGTACGGGACTACCGCTAATTTTTCATTTTTTGATTGAGTAGTTCTTTGTTAACAAGTACTAAGACATTATACTGAAATTTATTGAAACTTTTCGGATAAATATGCAATGGAAGACTTAAAAATCGCAGGTCTTGACGTCATATTTTGTGACGTCATGGATTTTGCATTCTCGTAGAAATTTCAAACTAGGCACCTATAGTTACGTACACCACCGAGCGTGCAACGCGGCTCAGCCCTTCGGAAATTCTTCCAATGGGCCAACTCCCAACCACCACGAATTTTCAATCCACTGTCAGGATGCTCAGTGAGACGAACCTTTACGAGCGTGAACAAGTCGTCCGGTTTGCCGTTCATTGTCTCCTGGTTGGTTTGCAGCACGGCCTTGACCACGTTCATCGTGTCGCGGTAAACTGCGTCGTTGCTCCGGTCCACTTTCATGGTGGGGGTGGGCTTCACCTCCTCCAAGTTAAGCTGCGCGAAGAAGTGGGGTCGTTTCTTTGTCGAGCCAGAAAGACGATAACTGCACCACCGGTGGCGTTAGTCCATCAAAAGTCGTTCGCGTCGAGAGGCGATCTTTACTTTCTTCGCATATTCTCGCATTTGCAGATAAAAGAGTCTGAACCGACAGTGGCGGCACTGCCAGAGCGCTCTTACGAAACTTCAAACTTTTGATATTGCGGCTCTTCAGCCACGGGCACGTATCCCTTATTCTCGCACGTTCGTACGTTCTGCGCAAACTCAGAAAATCCTACAGTTGCTTTAAAATTGCGCGAAAAGCTGCGACGAGCAGCAGCGGCGGCGGCGTTTGAAACTGCGCCTGAAACGCGCGCACGCGCAGCTTTGTTTGCTCACAATTTCGCAGACCGCACCGTGCAAGCTGCATTTGTTCCCGACCAGGAACAAGGACGCTCTTTGGAGGAAACGTCAAAAACAACGCAAGGGCAACGACTTGAACTTTTCAAACAGGCTGCGCTGCGGGAACGCGAAAATCCTGATCACCGCCGTCGCTTTGATTGCTGGCGAGCAAACGCGCGATACGCAAAAGGTTAATAAGGAGGCCATTGACGTCATCGTCAAACTGGTGAGCATTGAGGTCGAAGGGAAATCGGAGAAACAGTTTGGGTTGCTGCAAATAAACGAACGAGCAACGGGACAGCAGGTATGCAAGCTCCCACTGTGGGTCAAACTGCGCACAGTCATCACGCGGCCAAGTCCTAATAATAGCTTCCTCCTTCTGCAGGGGACAAAAAAGCCGAGCTTCCCGGTCCCAGTGGCGCAATGCACGAGGTCTGCACGGCAGCCGTTGCACGATCTCGCGGGATTGCGAACGTTTGTAAATTAAACAATAGATAGAGACCAGGCGTCGCAGGTATCTCTGTCTCGCTCACTTTGCAGATACGAGTCTAATACAATTCAGAGTCGCAGCATACCTTGGGCATCGGCGGTTGAGGGGGTTCTTTGACAAGGGGGTTTCGCGGGGGCTTGGCAGGAGGNACGTTGGGTGGTGGGGGTGCTTCCGAACCGGACCTGGAACCTGCGATGAAAACAAATCAAGTTTCACGAAACACAAGGCCCAAGCGGTGTCCAGTCGCACGAACATAGATAATAATAATAAACGCCAATGTTTTTTCGTTACAGACGAGCGAGTGTCCGGTGTTTGGACGTAAACATCCATCGCCAACGTTTTTACAAACGTATCCGTTTCGATTGGCCGAATAATTCAATCCCAAAACCATAGATGGCCCGACGTGCTCAAGAGATTTCTTTTGTCAACAGACCCGAGTTTCCTGAACAGGGATTAGTCATCCGTGAACTAATTAGTCATCCTGAGCGTGTGTTCCAGCGAACGAAGTCAAACGACGCTGTGAGATTGAACCGTGTAACGTTCGGCCTGAGCTTGAACAAGCGTGGGAAGGTTCACAATGTCCAGCGCGACCCGCGATGAGCCGATCAACATCGGCGAAAAAACGTGCGGCGTGTAACTCACCGCCGGCTGCGCGTTGTCTTCGGATCTCGTCGGCGCTTTGGTAGACGTGATCGGGGTCGAAAGCCTCGTCCCCGTTCGGATCGGTCTGTTCGGGGTTCTGCAAATGATTTCGCTGCGGCGTGAAACGGTGTGGAAATAAAGCCCGGCAGAGCCAGACGCGGCGCGAGGCATGCACCGATGATACGCGCATCGAGCGAATCGTGCGTGGGTCGAACCAAGTCGAACGCCTCATTTCGGCGCCGTGCAGTGACGTCAACGGCATGATGACGCGTCGTTCGTTTGCGTCACCAGTGATTTGTCACAGCGACACATCATGCAAAGAGCGAAAAATAATAACAATTCAAGGACATTTCGGTGACGGCAAGCACGGTAACATGCAAGTGATGTGATGATTTTTTAAGGATAAACACGGCAAGAAAGGACGAAATCAAGGCAAACAAAAACAGACGTTTTCGTCACACACAGACAGACGTGTTCACCGTACAAACGCGCAGCAGCATGCAGTGGCATACGAAGAGCGTGGGTCGTTTTTTTTCGTGAATCGTTTCAAGACGGCATTCGGATTGCAGCAGAAGTCATCCGTGGATGAATCGACCCGGACGAGCAGTTAGTCGCGCGAGCGTCAAACATTGGGCGGCGACGGCGGAGCCGGAGAAAAAAAGAGAAAAAGAAACAACGGCGATGAGGCGCCGGGTTTTTTTTGACTGCTTGGAAGACATGCAGGAACGGCAGGAGTGCGCTGCAAAGCGGTCCATTCACAGTGTGCGTTGCTGACGAATACGAAATTAGATGAATTTATGCCAAGCTGCTGATCAACTTCAAGGTGCAATTACTGCTTTAACAGGCATCATTATCAAAGCTGGTGCATTAAACACACCACAAGAGTTTTTCAATACTTTGCGGGAAACGTGCAAAATGCCTCGTTTACTTCAATTCGCGTCTGTATAACTGGGATGCTTATTCGACAGATTAGGGCATTGCATACAAGTTAAATGACTAAGTCAAGCAAATTAGAAGGCCTCAGATCGTTAAATCAGCAAGCCTCTGTCTGCAAATACTGCAAAGAACCACCGTCCACGTGAAAAATGCACAGAACTCAGATCACACTGCGACGAGCACCTACCAACATGATCTCCTCCTGCTGCAACCAGCGGTCGTCTTCGGCAGCTTGCAGCTTCTGGTGGGCGAGCTTTTCTTCGATACTCGCCTCCTGGAGTTGCTTCAGCCGCAGCTTTTCTTCCGCCTCGTGTCGTTTGATCTCCTGCGGCATTTAAGGCCGGTCCATGGTCACGGCGACTATAGGCAATGCCAGCAAACGCGAACGAAAGCTTCCGAGACTATCACTGTTTACGATAACGCCGCAACGCGACGCGAACCGTTTTTGTCGTCGTCGCTTTGTCTGCTCACTTGCGCGCCAATTGGCAGCAAACCTAAGCCAAGCAGTGATCGGAGCTTTAACTGGACGTCGAAGCCGATGAGTAGCGATCAGACGTGTGTCGTGCTATTCTTATCCACACCGACACGCGATAACGGGAAGATTAACAACATGCTTGCCATAGGCGTTCGAAACTGCATCGCATGCTGAGCGCTCACCTCAGACGTCATTATCTTCGGAGCAGATTTCGGGGGCACGACGGGGCGCGACGGAGCGTACATTCCAGGCTGGGCAGTCGGTTGGTATGCAGGCGCGCCACCTTGCGGAGGATACGCACCACGAGCAGGTGGACCCGGGAAGCCGGGACGACTCGGCTGTGCGGAACAAAAAAAGACATCAGTTTGAAGCAGTGGTTCTCAACCATTTTTGGCCCACGGACCATCTTTTGCAAAACAATATCCGATGGACCACTTCGCTACGCTCACACCTCATGAACTACCGGATGAAACTTTTCAGGAACGTTTTATCACGGATTTATGATACTCTCCGTGGACCACTAGAAATTCTTGAGAATCAGAATCACTGTTTTAAAGCAAAATAAACGGAAAACACTTCTATAAAGCAACATCTTTTTAGTAGCTCCTGCTTGAGAATAACGACCAAGGCTGCTTGATTTTCGCAGCATGAGCACTAACCAAAAAAACACCATGTTAAGGATGGAAACCGAATTTGCATTCGCCCAATGCATCATTCATTTACCGTTTTCTTGACCACGCGCCCACTGTTCACCCTCCGTATTTTTCTCACACGCGAGTACACGGCGTTCGGCTGGAGGGGTGACGCGTCGGGCGTGGGCAGCATCGGGGTACTGGGCTGCTTGGTGCCCGGCCCGTCATCAACGCTACTCCCTCGCCTGGACGAGGGCTGCAGCGAAAGGGATACTTGAGCCAGGAGGCGGAGGGTTTCGTTTAACTTTTCCACTTCAGGATTGGTCGACGGGACCAGAAAGTCCAGTGACATTTTCATATTTTCCCCTATTAGTCCGCTTCAGTGCGTATATCACAACAATCAGAATCACATTCGATACACGTCGCTGCGAAGATTTTCAAATAAACATTAGCAATAGCACATGACAAGAGTTCGATCTGCTGACAAATTACAACTGCACTTTGTTGCACGAGCCTTCTATTGTGTGTCGTTTGCACGACGCCGACTGTTTCACTGAAATGTGAATCGCACCGACTTTCGCGCAAGTTGCTGTTTACTTGCACGTCGCCAAACACACAGCCAAGTAAGCGCGTGCAACCCAGCAGCTATTAACCTGTTTTCGCACCACCGCAAACCTATGGTTCTTGCACACTGTCTGATTCAGCGAGCTTCAACAGATTGGAGGAAGGTTTCCGGAGCGACGCAGCGGACAAGGCTGCTGCGCCAGACGGAAGCGGTCTGCAGCAAGACATAAACAAGCGCGTTGCGTCGAACGAGACCTTCCTGGTCAGCTGAGAACTACTCGAACTTACTTCACTGGCAGGCAACTCGCCCTTCAGGAGCCAATTTTGCAAAAAGCGATTCTGCAAATTGCTGACCCTAATGCGACCGAAAGTTCTCGTTCTCTGCTACAAGCAAAACTGAGGGTCGTGAAGAACGTTTTCCGAACATATTGAATTTCTTTGCAGGTATGATTTATTTGCATATAGATCACGCATCGAAACCCTTGCCTCATATTTCGGACGTGGTGGACAAGAATGGCGTGCGGCTGCCACCGCTACTTGTTTGCACGCACTTCCACTTCCTGCCACGTAGACCGAGACGTCATTCGATTACAGAAATTTCTACTGCTACCGGCCTATTGCAGCGAACTGCACAGGAAGCATTTACGGTTTATTTTCACGTGTCCGAGCTCGTCGCCAAACGACCTGCAATGCAAAGGCTTGGCTTTTGTCAAACCCAGTAAAAGCAGCTGTGTACGAAAGATTGAAAACGCCTAAAAACAAAATTTTGGCGCACCTGTGCCTGCTCTGCGACGAGAAAGACAGACAACTGAACGACGTTTCCTCGTCGTCAAACTGTTCTTTGGTGCCAGCCAATGCATGTATTTTCCTCGAACCACGCAACTTTCTGGATTTTTTTGCGACTGCGCTCAAGTAAACCAAATCAATTTCGCGAGAACAAATTCGCGACTGGCAAGAAATCTCTTTGCGCTCGAAGACCACAAATTTACGGTCATGTTAATCGGGCTTTTTGAACTGAGTGGATCAAAACAGTAAAGAACGGTTCGATTATTATCCGATCTTCGCGCTAAACTCCAATGAACTTGGTTTCACTCGTCGCTAGCCTGCCAACCACCAACTATTAACGCTCCTGACTTTAAGAATGGTTCGGGGTGCAAACGAGACAACCGGCGAGAAAAAGGTATTCCGACTGCTTACTTTCTCTCTCGCGGTGCCGAAATTCCATGACATATGCATGGCTGTGACGTAAGGACGTCGTTTATTACGTCACAAACCAGAAGACATGTCGCGGAACATTCAGCTAACAAGACTAATTTTTCGTTTACTCTGATGTTTACGCGGAGGCGACATCGAAACGTGCTTTCTTCACGCTTCAGAAAATAACTTCCGCCAACCCAAGTCGTGGTCTCGACTCACTCGTCAGCACTGCAATCACGTGACTTTCCCTGAAAAATGAAATCACCAGGGAGATTGCATCATTTCTTCACTGTAGATAGGCGGCCCCTTCCCCCACGCCTAACTCGGTAATGACCAACCAGACGAAGCAGGTGGCACGTGAGAAACGTGACTATTACAATATTGGCGGAGTAGTTCGAAAGTCGTCACAATAATCGATTACATGGACCTACAGCCAACAAAAGGACACAAAAGGGCAAAATCGGTGCATGACCGCTTGCGATAAAGACAGCACTAAGCTGGCAACAAAAACAAACACCTTCCGCCTCGCGACAGTCTTTCAGCCAAGTTTCGCTGAAAAACAATGACGTTTTGGTTCACGACGTAATATTCAAGCTGATGCGTTTGCTGTGTCCTTGTCAGAGCTAGTCCTAGTAAACAGAAGGCTGTTGTTTTTCAGCGTTTCGCGCTGACGTTTTTCCCGTGAAATAACTCAAAAACACTGCTAATTTTAGAACCAACATCAATCGTATAGAATTTCGTTTCGTCTTTCCATGTTTCGTATTTGATGCACGCGCTCAGGCGCGACTCTTCAAACGACCAACCACGTGACCAGCGTTGCGTTATTTCCCACAAGCGAACATTTTGCATCTGGACGTTGCACTGACCGAGGCCACGTTGCATGTACGTGCATCATCACCCTTATCCAGTGCAACCGCTGCGCCGGTGATAATTTGTAATCCAAATAAGGAAGGCGAGTAGGGAGGGCATGGACGCGGCAGTTAACTGGATTAGCGTTTCCAGCCTTGGCTCTGCCGGCATCATTGCGCGGTACGCAATTCGATTTTAACGACCTCAGTTCAACCAGGCAGTGAATGGGTTGGCCGAGCCCAGATGCCTGCTTCCGATTAGGATGGACAAGATTGAAACTGGCGACATTTGCTTCTGTGCAAAGTCGCATGAACGCGCGAACCAAAAAAAGAAAAGGTATCAACAACAAGAAATTGCTGTAAATTCTCGACTTCGAACTAGATAAAAGCAGTCAACGCCTCCTATTGGCAGAGTGCTGCTTAAACACTGGGCACCTGCCTGAATCACACGTTTGGTCGTCGCTTTCGAGTCGCAGTGAACTTCTCTGTAATAATGCGGCAAGCATGTTGTTGCAGCGAGGGCATCGGGTAAACGCTGTCAACGTGGAAAAAATAAAGCTGCCCAGCTTGGCAAGCTGAACGGAAGGTGTAGTTTGAACGGCGGCCCAATGGAACACGTCGACAAGCTGGGAAAACAGGCCAGGAGGCTTTGAAGTGCGTTCAATGCCATGGCCGACTGGAATTCCGAGGCTTTTGTCCGTGTGCGGAACATAATCGAGTTAATCGCACCGATTGATCGCAAAAGTGGTCGTCGGTCGCTTCGGAGCTTAGACATGGCGGGAATGATCCACTCCCGGACTTATAGCAGAGTAAAAAGATGAGGCTTGAGCAACGAGAAGATGACGGTCGACAAAAACAACGTGTAAAGCAGAATGGGTGCGAAAGTAAGCGAGAGGTTTCGCCTTTGTTCTCGAGCCATCACTGTGAAGAGTTTAGCACCGAATACGACCAAGAGTCAGATATACAAGGTTATTATTTGCTCAGAGCCACATTTCTTTGACTCTTCATAAAATGTGAGAGAAAAACCACCGACATGAAACGTCAGCCAGGAGCTTTGGACGAAGGTGACAAGCACCTCTTTGATTTCCAGATCAAAAGAGAACACTTGTTTAATAGCGTGCGACAGCATTGGATTGCTCGATATCCGCGGACCGTTGCGCATGTGTTTGAAGCAAAACACACGCCAATCGTGCACCACGATTTTCTTGGTCAAACGAGCGGACCGACCACTGGCCTGGGCAGGATGCGAGCTTGGTTATTAAACCCAAGAACACTTGTGCGTTGCTTCCGCAGCTGAATCGAGCAAAAGTTCATCGCAACCTTGCTGAGAGTCGTCGGCGATTCCTGGCGTGCAGCAATGGTCCTCGCAACCAGTTTAAGGTGTTCTTCTGAGAGACCGAAAAGGTCTTTCAAATTTTCCCAACGGTCTCTCAAAATACAGTAGAACCTCTCTGTGTAACCACCATCAAAATACACTAAAACCTCGCTTTCTGGCTGTCTCGGTATTTAGATGGAAGAGTTGCGGTCTCTCAAAATGTCTTAACGGTCATCAAAGTCAAACCGTTAAAAGAGCCGTGCTCGCAACCACAGCGCGTTCGCTGATTGCAGTTTCAATGCGCGCAGGGCAACAACCCGCAAACTGCCTTTAAAATCAGTTTTCACGGATTGGTTTTCAAGAACGGGGCGATAAGTCGATCGTGCGGCCTCGCCGTCGGTCATCCACCTGTGCCAGCCACCACCCAGGGTTTGCAACTCCGCAGAACGCGTTTTCGCAACAGCGAATTGCGTCTCGCGAAGTTCAATAGCTTCCACAGAAGAAAAAAAACGGATTGCTGTATGACGCGCAGGAAATGACGAAACGACCCGCCAAAAGAATGAGAAATTAAAGGAGCGTACGCGTCGAGGACGGCGATGCTGGATGGGAGGAAGCGACTGCAAGTTGAAGGCGACAGGCGCACGTGCACTTTGCGTGACGCAAACTGTCATTTTCTCCCTTCCCTTACAACCCGCGACTTCTTCGGCTTGACTAAGAAAAGAACCGTGTGCGTGCGAAAAAATCAAGGCGGAAGGGAGAAAACCGCTCAATTAACAACGTATCGCGCGGTGCAAACCTTGTAACGAAATCTAGCTTGGTCAGTTTCAGCTTTCGTTTTAGGCTCGTCCGCAATCATCTACAAACTTACTGACTGTGTACCGCTTCTCTTTTACATTTATCAACTGAAGACAGCAGCTTCAATCGTGGTTTTGAAGATTTTGCTAAAAGAGGTTTTCCCGGGAGCCTGTTTTGCTCCATGTAGGTTTTGCTAAATTGCCACATGCAGCGACGTCACCATTTGACAATGCAACCTTATTGCGCCTATCATGCAAGTTACGAGAAATGCTTTTTTTGATTTTATGATGATGCCCACTCCCAGAAAAGCAGTTCATGCCCAGTCAGCGAAGCAGCGCGAAATCTTGCTTGCGTGTGCAACGTGTGGCAGAGGGATGTGACGTAAATGCTGATCGCCGAACGAACGAGCATTGCGCATTGCTATCAAACAACGCCGGTCGTCGAACCGCGACGAACTTCGCAGCGCGAGGCGCTTGGAGAAATTCCTGGCACTGTTTCACATACCACAGTCTCAGATGCACGCGACATGGAAGGTCACAAGAAAGACGGCAACGTGATTTGCCGGCAAAGCGACGCAGAGTGGTATGTAAAGGGCAGAACGTGATCATAGCTGGACACGTGGGAAAGTGGCGTTGAGGGCACAACCAGGTTTTGAAGACTAATCTCGTAAGCTGAGTACTCTAAATGTTAATGGTCTGGGTAAACGGCAACCTGCGCCGTTCAAGCCAGGCTGTCGAATGCCTATCGCAACGTGCAGGATCTTGATCTGGAGCGGGTAGTTTTATACAGTGAGCACATGACGTCATGATCTTGCACGGAAACGAGAGGCGTTGCTAACGCAGGACTTCGCGTAATGGTCATGCCTGGCAGCTTTCATGCACAGTTAGCAAAGCATTAAACAGTAAAGTAAGCAGAGCCTGGTCGGCTGGTTCCTCGAAAGCGGGCAGTAAACAGAGCTTTTAGCACTAAACCCATTTCTTTTACTGGAACCACAAACTTCGAGATCATTCCTTTGCAATATATTTTGCAAACTGATCTCATTGCTGGTGTAGAGCCCAGTCAGTCAGTCAGTCAG
>JGI24159J19872_10014344_pt1 | contig 10253 bp, 6 predicted proteins | sample Ectturendosymbi4_FD_19872 | JGI IMG/M metagenome (IMG submission 19872) | reverse complement strand
GCGAAAACGTAATTTTTACAAAATATGACGTCATGAAATACGTCATAGGGGCCCTACAGTGAAAATTGCCCCGGGCCCTCCTACCCTTTAATCCGGCTCTGGTCAGAGCAGTTCAATTTGTACAACGGCTCCACAGCCATGTTTGGGGCAACATCGGCACTAAGCTTTCTTATTGTTTATTGTTTCATATGACTCAGCCAACAAGCAGAAGCATCATAAAAGCCATCGCATGCAGTTACTAGAGATTTCATCTCTGCGGCCCAATTTAAACCTCTTGCAGCCATTTTCTTACCATCTGAGAAGGATATTTCAAATACTTTGAAAGGGAATCAGATGATACTTACCAAACATTCACACTTTGACGTCCGGGTTAATTCAAGCGGTTCGCAAAAAAAGAGCTGGATTGTACACAGTGTTGAACATGATCCGGTTTCCGGTGTCAAGCGAAATTTCTGACTTGCGAAATTTCTGACTTCACGCCATGTGCGCATGCACACACTAATGTTATTCATATCAAATACGCTGAGAAAAATGATGATTAGGGCTTAGAGATTCGTGTTTAGGTAAGTGGGTCAGGTTAGGGTTAGGGTTACGACGAGAAAAAGATAGTTGGGGTCTAAGACTAAGTCCAAAAATTTTCAATCGTTAAAGTTATTCCCGTACTTAGCTTGTTGTGGGTACCAGACATCTAACCAAAAAGTTTTAATTTACACAACACACATCAAAAAAGAAAAAGCCAAACTTAATTCCTTCATTGTGACAAGCAAAATCACTGAAAAACAATAACAGGTCAGAAATTTCGCTTAACACCGGATCGCGATCCAACCGGATTCTGCAATTCAGAACCGGAACCGGATCGGACTGGATTTCGAAAAAAAACAACCGGACTGCATGTCCGGTTGTTTAAAACCTACTGCATGGATCTGATGGAAACTTTCCTGAGGCGGGCATGCAAATCTAAGTTAAATGATCAAGAGAGAGATGAAGCACTACCATCGTCACCTTAAGGCCTTACATCCTATTTCTCTTCCCCCCTTTGTAGGTTGGCCAATTCCTGTTAGCCTATTTTTACCCTGCAACTTGTCTTCAACATATCTTTCGATTCTCTCTAGAGAGCCTGGTCTCTTAAACTGGAGGGAGTGGAAGATTCGCAAGGGGGTGCGAATATGGCACTGACATATTGTTGAAATTATTAAATGCATGGTTTTTATCATTTCACTACTAACGTCATAATTAGGGCAACCAAAAGTCAATATAAGTCAAATTTTTTCTGCCGTTTCTAAAGTTTATGAAACGTCCACAAACCAAATTTCAGGCTCATACCATGAGGGAATCCCAAGTTATTAGGTCAAAATTTATTGTTAGGTCAAACTTTTCTTGCAACACAGTTTTTTTCTCTTCATGGACATTTTATTGAAACGACAACAGATACTAATATGCTTTTGCAAGTAAAGTTAATTATGTAATAATAGTGGGTTTGTTGCGATTTCCGACTTAATAATGTTGTTTTGCCCACTACTGGACGGTTTAATACTATGTAGGATAGGCGTGGTAGGCGAGAAATGTGGTCTTGCAGTACTTGGTAAATGGTCAATCCATTATGCATATAGTGTTTCAGCTTTATGATGTTCTCAGATTTGACTCTATAGTTATTAATGTACTTATCAATATATCATCCCCAAAGTTAAACAACCAAGTGTTTTCAAATTTCGAAGCTTAGAGCGCATGAATATGGTTCAGGGTTAACCTCGATACCTAAGGCTGAATTATTTTGCAGTTGCTAAGGCAGAAAATTTATAGGTCAACACGAACTCAAAATTTGTAAATTATAAAGTCAAAATTTTAAGTTTTCAGGTCAAAAAATTGGTTGCCCTAGTCATAATATCAAAACAAAGCGGACAGTATAGTCAACAAAACCTGGACCACTTAAACTTGCTTGCTCAAAGTTGGATTTACAGTAAAGTACGCTTTAATATTACGATGGTCTCTTGTGTGCTTGGTTTCATTTTTAGTGGCAAATTTTGTCACAGGTCTATATCATGTGTGACGAAGGATTCTTCCCTTTCAATTGTTGGAAAAAAGATAAAAAATAATGAGCAAATTTTTAGAACATTGTTTGGAGCTGTTAAAACACTTTCGGCGCTATGTACGATTCGTTGAAAACGTAGTTTTTTAGAAGAGCGCCAGCGTTCTTTCCGAAGCGAACTTCACTTTTTTCTCTCCAAAAGTGCCACGCAAAACTCTGTGCCCTTGCACGTACGTTTAATGCCTTGTTGTAGTTGCGCAACGTGATAAGAGACTTGTTCAGCTTTCTTCTCTTTCTCACTTGAGGTAAAGTTTTTGGCGTAATCCTTTGAACGTGGTAAAGGTCTGGGCAGGTAGTTTTGAAGTGCCTGTATATTTAACATTCCTCAATACCAGAATGTGGTAGGGAGGCACAACATCAAGTATTTGGCCCGGGGATGGCCAGACCTCTGGACGCCCCTGCATAGACCCCAATATGTCTTCAGAAATTTCATAGCAGTCGTTGCGCGTTCTGACACAGAACAAGTGCTCTTTTTTGAAAGGGTCTGACGATTCGTCAGCAACGATTGCGCAGAAATCTTTTTCCAGAACAAATCCCTTCGAGCTATTAAAACAAGCATCTGCATTTGTTCTTATAAAGTGTCATGTGCAGTCACGAATCCTTTTTCTTGGAGCAGCAGCTTCAGACCTTTGTCACTGATTGCTTTGTCTAGGTCAAATTGGTACTGTCCACGGCTGGAGAAAGCATATTTTTGGTAACGGTTTTACGCTGGATTCCGCGATGCTTTTTCAGCGTCTGTGTTAGTCCGTGTGTTGTTTCGAGACAGTGTTGTGATGTTTGATTCTAAACCAGTATCACCTCTGACAGCCATACCTTGTCGCTGTCTTTAGCACTTGCGAATGAGAAACTAGCCCTGTCTTCGCAGCTGCTGCTAATAAGTTGTAGTGAGCTGGTAGAAGTTGCAAGAATTCCCCTTGCAGCATTGCTTTCGGTACCTTTTTTTCAGTTATCAAAACCTTCTCCGTATTTGGAACTAAATGTTTCCTTCTGAATATTACTGTTAGCTGTGCACGATGCGCAAAATACTTTCTTTTTTGTGCTCTACCATTCTCATTCCGAATTTTCTTAATGTGCGAATAGCTGCAACAAACTTGTCAATCTTGATTGGTGTAACTAGAGGTTCAAGCCAGGGGAGAAGACTTAGCTGAAAGGGGTCCACCAGTCAACATTCAGGAAGAACTTGAGAAATGATGGTGAATCCAGATGTGGATGGCTATACTAAAACCTTACACCACCCGAAAACGCAAAAAACAACCTACCGAAAACCAAACGAATACTAAAATCAAAAATTAAGCCAAGGGCGCGATTCGCCCCTCTGCCCCCATCAGATACGCCACTGACGATATTACCTATAATACTGTTTATGAAAAGGAACTTCCGCCCCGTTTGCTCCCCTGCCTTTTTGAAAGGGCCCCCGCTCTCCGGCGTCCCTGGGCGTGGATCGTGTAGTACACCGCTGTTTACATAACAAACTACTCAAAAACTTTCGAGGTGGTAAGTACGCGGTGGATGGGTGAGCAAAAATATTGAATGGCAAGAAGTATCAAAATGAGGTAAATGCTTTATTAACACCGGTATAAATACAACTCTCAAAAATACATAGTTTACCGATTCTCCTAACCGACCGACGATCAGGCGGAGAAGGAAACGGCAACATGACGTCAGATGTGCACCTAAGCGGCAGACATCGCGACAGAACAGAACTACCGTATTTCGATAATGGCGCACGATACGGCCAGCGGAAGAAGAGGCAAGAAAACTGAGCGTGAACTGTCCTCGACGGAAATCGACCAAAACTGATGCGCAACAACACCTCAACCGATACGTCACAGCGCGCGCGAACCAGCGGAGTACTGACGGGAATGCCATGCGATCTGCTCGTGGCGTCGAGTGACAAGGCTGGAAATCATCCACAGCTCGATGAGACAACGTGGTTATAGCAAGAGCTGAGAGAAGCGAGGACTTTTTTAACCAAAACCGAGGTGGTAACCACGGGAAGCGGAACAACAGGCGTCGAATGAGGAGGCACGCCGCGTGTGACGTAAGGCGTTGCGCGTCGAGGTTTATTTCGGAAACAGGCCACTTTGGTGCAGTCCCCGGCAGTAACGGGCGCCGGAAATTTTCGAGGGGGGGGGACAAAAGTGTTGAAACTTCATTTTTACCCACTCGAAACCAAGAAAACCTTTTTTTGTTAAAAATTTAATAGGAAAATGTCAAATTTCAAAATCCAGGGGTCCAAAGCCCCCTCCCTTCATACGCCCATAGCCGCAGAACTAAGCTAATTTTCGATCTGGTGGTAAGCATCGGTGGGTAATTTCTACCTAGTGAAACGATTCACCTATTATATGCTTTACGTGCTTCAATTTTGTCCCGGCAGGGCGCGAGTCACTCAGAAAATTTGGTTGCAATTTTACCGAGTTAGCATTAACAAAAATAAAAGAGAACAGCAGCATTACAAGGAGAGCTTCTGTAAACGTCTGCTGCGTCTGTATATGCAATAGCTTTTTCATGACAGTCGATCAGCTGACTGCGTTACGAGCACATAAACACCTGTTGTCTGTTTCAGTTTGCTGAACAGCTAAGTACGCATTCCTGAGACAGGTTAAAAGAAAACCAGATTTTAATCTGCCCATGATTCGTTTTGTTTTGAAGGAGGTGCAAGAAGTTTATTTCTAGCTTGTGGCTAAAATTCTTTTGACAAACGTTTTCAAACAGGATCACTGCTGTTCGTCTGCGAAAATCGGGAGTGAAATACAGTGCGGAATACAATTGCGTTCGTTAGACGCGGACGAAAACACTAAATAGATCATTTACAGTCATCACCGCATGCGACATCCTCACAGTAGAGAAACTCCACTGAAGCTCTGACAAGAAGATGGCAATTTTAAAACGGTTTACAAACCAATGAAACGAAATGGCAACTGCTGGTTTTGCGTCGAAGATCAATCAGCTAGCGCCCTTGCATTGTTCAAACATCCGAATAATTGACGACATCAACGGCAGCTCTCTCTCAGCTTTCGAAACTTCCATTTCGAGTTTCTCCATGCCGGTGAATCCCCGACACTGCTCCTGGCATCAACGGGTGCGCACGCGCAGTGGTTGAAGTCACGCACCACTGCGCACGACTTGGTGCGAAGGGCTGTCTCGTCACTTTTGTAAGTTTCTTTGAAAAAAGTCTCGTTTTTAAAAATAGCAGTACATCTATTCCTGCCTCCTGCACTCGCAGCGAAAAAGCCCTTGCGGTATGCTAGATGACGTCAGTGAAAATCGGCGAAACAACGGATAACGAAAACCACCCGCTCACTTTGAATGACCACGGAGCGCTATTCAAACACTCATGAAAACCGTGCTCAGACATGACAAAATACACCCACAACACAACTCAAAATTTCCACAGTTTGTGTAAAGTAGGTGACATTAGGTTTGGTCCGGGTGCAAACTTAACTCTTATGGGGTAAGAAAGGAGTTTTTCTTTCAATGGAGTTTAAAGCAACTTGTGGCGAAGTCTCTACAACTCTTTTATTAAATTTTGACGCTTCGTAACGTGTTCGCTACATCAGAGACCAACCAGTGTTAACCTGAACTGAGTTTTTTAAATAAACGCAAACTACTTCAACAATGCGTTAGTTGCGAGAAAAAGAGTAGAAGTTCTTCAAGGTCTGATGTTTTTTACCCCGACCTTGAGACAACTCAACTTGATACATTCAGGGTTCCTACGCAATTTTCAACATATATTTCAAACTTTTTCCATACTCTTTCCAGACTTAACTTTTCTGAATGACTTGCCATTACTCAGGTCAAACGCAGGCACTATAAATACAGTAGTTAACACGATGAAAGTATATTATCAACCTTATCAAAATTATCAGAACAAAAGTTATCAGAATGCATATCAAATAGAAGATGCAGTCCGGAAAATTATTGCCTTTTTCATACTAAAAGACCAAAAACATTTTTTCCAGACTTTTCCAGGCTGGAAAAGTGACCAAACTTTTTTGCATAATTTTCCAAACTCTGTAGGAACACGGTAAATTATATCTGAGTCAATGACATACACATACGAGACTAATTTGCAAGACTTTTAGGTTTATCACAAAGCTGCTAACCTTCGTTTGGATCGGACAACTAAAACAGCCGTGGGTCTTCGTAACCAACAGGCTGGGCCGCCGCAACCAGCTGATATTTTTGGGGGTAAATGATTGTAACTTGTTGTTGTACCTCACAACTAAACATGTTTTTGAAAATGTCTAGGGGGGGCAATTTCCAGGCTGCCCAACCCCTGGTTGCGGTCCTGGACGCCGGCAAAAGCTGCTGCAACCAGCTTTTAACGATTTCGATGACAACGCCACGACTTGGCCAGACACTTCCGCACAGCTGACAAGTCCATGTTGCTTATGACGACTAATTACTATTTGTCGTCTTTCTTACCTGTATTTGTCTTTAAGCATGACTTGATTCCTGGAGTTGAACTTGTAATTAGCAAGGATCATCGCCCAGCTGCCTTCGCCGAACCGTTTCACGCCCTGAAGAAGGTTGTCCACCTCCCACTTCTTCCACGGCTGCGAACACAGACAGAAGAAAACCAACTTGCGCAGTTGTTCCTAAACGCGAAAGCCCCGCGCAACACCACTTTATCGCTTTTTCAGCCGCATCGGCGTACACGTAATGCTAAAATGAACAGGAAGGCAAGGTCGTTAGTTCGTGGCAGGTTGTTCTCAATGGCGACGCGAGACTCGACGTCGACGGCACATAACTATATCACGCGCGTCTTAAGCGCAACGTTACAAGAACAGACGGTGCTTTGATTCAAAGCCTTCCTTATTCCAGTGTTGACAATGAGTAAACGGCGCTTACAATTTTCTTGTGCGTTCTCTCGCGCTTTGCCGGTATGGTGTCGAAGACTTCGGCCGCCTTTTTTCGTGACGTGACTGTGGAACCAGGAAACGGGTCGTCCCAGTTTAGTTCTTCTCCTTCCGCGTCCCACAAGCGGCGTCTCTTCCTGCCTGTCGAAGAAGTGACTGTTGTTTTCCACAAACTGTCTCAACAAGCGAGTGCTGTAGGAGGCCGGGATGCATGGAGTACAAGCGCACCCACAAAAGTTTGTGATTTGTTGAAAATCTGGACAAAATCCCTGAAAATCTGGGCAAAATCCCTAAAAAAAACTGGCAAAAATGGCGCCCAACGTTTGAAGAAGACCTTTTTTGGAGATCACATTAAAAAATGTCTTCATGATCTTTGGAGAAAAAAATTTGTAGGCAAAAGTCGCACAAAACTTTTCGTGCAAGTTTGTGGAAATTCGGGCAAAAATCCTTCGCACATTCCAAAACTTTGCCAGCTCCTACACCTACGCAACAAGCAAATCGATTGAAATTCAGGAAGTGTCTATGTTTCGCGAAATTTAAACCTTTTTTTTCAAAAGATAAGATAAATTTATACTCAGCGCGTCAGAAAGAATCGCCAGCAAGACAGCGGTCACCCAAAATATACACACAAATAATTATGCCAGGCCCAAAGCATTGTAACCCACATATCGAAATAAAAAAAATCTTGGAACAATTTCATACGATGCAATCTGCTTTTCCGATGAGGCGAGCTCTGCGCAGATGCGGAGATTTCGCGACCGCCGGATGCCGTGACAGTGTCGTCAGCAGCTGGGGAGGAGACAGTGGGGTCGGTGGGTGGCAGGTCCGGTTCCACGCTGTCGCACTCACGCTCGCCGGCTTCTCGAGCATCGGCGGCGAGATGCGAGCGGTCGGATTCGTCAACGGCCAAATCCTCCTGGGCCTGGTCGGGTATTTCGTGAGTGGCGCTGTAAGTTGCTGCGCAAACGGCTTCAACTTCTGTTCCTCCGTCGACCGTTACAGACTGACCGGTACTGGCGGCTGTTGCTTCAGTCTGGACTTCCTCATCGTTTTTTTCGCGGGAAACGTTTAGTTCGTCTTCTTGAACAGCTGCTTGAGAGCCGAGCGCGGCTTCCTCGTTCTCTTCGTCATCACCGTCCACCGCGTCATCATCGGATGAGATCACGAACGTTGTGACGAGACTGTGCTTCTGCAAAACGAGCGACACATGNAAAANAACGGAGAAGCGCGACGTTTGTCAGTTATTCACAGCAGCAAAATAATCTCAGTTNAATTTTATCCTCAAAGTAATTTACCGCCAAGGCCGAATAATCTGGAGGACTGAATAAAGCTCAAACAGAAAGGCTACATATCTAAGAGCGCTCCACTTTTGACGATAATACGGTACGTGTTTTCCTTTCGAATAAACCACTCGCCGAATCAAAAGCATATCGCTGCTTAACCGGTCGGAGCGCTGGCCCTGTATTAGCACTTAATCGAAGCGCAGGTCATTTTTTACGTATTACTTTATTTTGCTTGCCAAGTGTAGCTGTTGTTTCGCAAATGGCTCACACACGTCTGCTGCGAGTCTACTTCCTGCTAGGTTGTGAGCGAAACAGCAGACACTAATCCGACGAGGTACTTCCACCTGAGCAGCGCCCGTGCATAAAGTCAGAGTTAACGGCTGCGATCAGTGACGTCATCTTTCGTGCAGGCCTTGACAGCTCATTAGTGTTTTCAAACGCGCTGCGGATTTGGGCACTCGGTAAAAGCAAATGAGGGACTACATCGATAAGAACGGTCGTTTGCAGAAGTTCAAAAGGGCAACAGCGACAGTCGTGAGGATCATNAACTATGAGGAATGGCGTCAACGCAGCATGTTTGTGGTTGTNGGCATTGTGCAAGCGATGCTGCGGAGAAGAAATNCGAGTGGGCATNCATGTTGATCAACGATTCCCATTCAGAATGGTTGCGCAGCAGTTAGCGCGACGCAAATCAGGAAGAAAACCTCACCTGAACTTTCGCGGGCGTTGACTCGTTTCGAGGAGGATGATTTGTCTTTCCTGCGAGGCCGTTCATTTTGGGTGAGTTTTCTGCGCAGACATGTCATACAATCTACAGAAAATAATATTCCCGAAAGCAACGAGAGTCTTGTGAGCACTAACCTGCGCGTGTGGGTCCATCCGTTTTCGCAAGTGAGTTGGATGACCTGTACAAACACAGGAACATTATCCATTTCATAGGCATAGCGTGTGGAGAGCCACACTGACAGCACTGCTGCGTCAACAAACTTCTAACGAGTTTCTGATGCTAGATGGCCTAAGGTTGACAACTCTTGCAGTCAAGTTGGTAAGGTCGATGATGCAAGCTGTTCTGAGTGCGGCCAAGAGTCCAACCAACACTACAAAATGACGCGTTCTACTGTTTTGCTCAATTTCAGCATTTTAGATTGTGGTGATGATGATGAAAATTTCAACTAAATGACTCGTAAAGGATATTTCTCAGTTCTCAAATAACGACTATGACCGAAAAACATGCAGAAAAACGCAATCGACTAGCGATTGAAACCAGCATTCACAAAAAAATAGTCAATTTAACGTTTTTGGATTTGTCGTCCAACAATACGAGAAACGAAACGGTGGCTATGTTCAAATAACAAAACATATTGGCATAAATAAAAACCTAAACAGAAAAGGCATACGAAGAGACAAACCTTCGAATTATCACTAAAAAAACTTGGTCTGCTCTGGATCTACTGAAGATGGTCACGCAAACTCAGCGTCTGCTGATTTTTTGCGGAAAAAATCAGCCGCAAACAAAAGTCTTGGCAAATTGACGCAGCATCACGAAGTGGTTTTCATTCCGTAACAGCAGTCAATTACTTGCTATTGGAGTTTAAAAAGCTTCAACAAGGCAACTGACAACGCCCAAAACTTACCTAGGACTTCGTCGGGGCAGGAACACCTTCGGTACACCTGCATCACAACGCCGATCATGAAACAGCACACTAAACCCGCAGAGACAGAAAGCTGATCGCTCCGAAACTGTATCGGATTGTTTGCAGTAATGGAGGCGCGCAAACCACAGTTATTTAAAATGCGTTAACTGCCAGTTCATGGGTAGTTTGGAAACTATTTTAAGCTCTAAATGCATACGTAAGTGTATTGCAATAGAAATCTGGTCAAAAATTCCTCCGGAGATAAAAAATAAAACGTGTTTGGCACTTTTTCTGCCAGAGTATAAGAAATATGTACTACTCAGCTGCTAGAACCATGTTTTGTATTTTTATTTAATGTTGTACATAAAGTAAGTGGATTGATTTAGTT
>JGI24159J19872_10014342_pt1 | contig 10253 bp, 6 predicted proteins | sample Ectturendosymbi4_FD_19872 | JGI IMG/M metagenome (IMG submission 19872) | reverse complement strand
CTGAAGTGTTCTACTGCAAGAGCGATATGCACGTGCGACCAATGCGATTCAGCATTTTGTGCAATCCAACTGACAGCTCTGATAAAATCCAGTTGATGTGTTCTGCTATATTGCTGTGCTTGTTTACGTCCAAATACGATATTAATGGAAGCAGGCTGAACTACAGTACCGTGTCCAGCAACAAATTCAAGTCTATTAATATGAAAATCATCTGCAAGGACAAAGCGTGATTCGTGTTGCTCTCAAAACACCTCTAGAAATAAGACTGGGAATCTGTATATATAAAACGTCACTTCTGCATCGACCCGTTGACTATATTGGTTTCACACCAAGCTGTCCCCCCACATTTTACAACAAAATTGCGCCCATGTGTGTGTGTAAAAATTACGATATGGACGAGAAAGCAAAAACAGCAGTCAATCTGCAAGCAGCCACTTGAGTGGTGAATTTACGCTGCTCCATTCATTTCATACACTCGCAAAATTGGCTTTGAAAGAGACAGTGCCTCCCCAACCACGAACCTCGCCGCACGTCACTGTCTGTAAGTACCCTGGCCTAAGTAAGCATTGCTTACATGCTTACAAAGCAAGTACCCTAATTCAGTAAGTCAGCTACATAATTCAATTGATAATGGCTCATTGTCTGTTACTTGTGAATTACAAATAATCAACTAATTACAACAATTAGCTTGACATGGTCTGATGCTTGCGCACCACACTTTAGATTTTAGAATGTGCAAAAGCAAGGTTAAATCCTGAAAAGTCATTGGTTGGTTAATGGTTCATTTTTGCTAACAGAATGTTCATATAAAAAGTATCTGTGTAGTGTGACAAATCTGTGATGCACTCTTGTGAACCCTTTCGTAATGGTGCACCCTACTGAGGGGTGCACTGTGCACACCCGTTGAAGAGCGCTGGGCTGCAAAGATGGCGAAGGCGACAGCGATCAAACCACCTGTATCCAATACTCGCTCTCTAAGCGCGTCAATGAATGCAAGTGAGGCGTATTGTTCAAGCTGAGAATGGATTAGAAGTTTATTAGTTTCGACGTTGTTATCAAAATGACCTCGGCGTACAAACGGATCACTGTGTTGAAAAAAACATTGTTACGCGTTATGACAAACAAACTTTACGCACGAAATAAAAGTTATCGCGTGGAACGCAAATATATTACACACAAAATGAGTTTTTAAAGTAGGGCGATTAATTTGGCATTTTGTTGCACTGTTCACAAAATACTTAAAATCATTTCGAAAATCCGAAAAGTGAAAAGTTGATTTACGTCTATAAATACTGTGCAAACATGGTTTCGCAATATTATCGCAAGATTGACATTTTTCCTTGTTTACACCATGTGCAAATCACAATCGGTTTCAATTACATACTATGACCTGGATTGTTGACATAACAATGCTATACCTTGGTATTCATCAACATAAATGGATCAAGGGCGAAAAAAACTGGTTCACAGTCATTTTGTAACAAATCATAATTTGGCAGTACGGTTTGATGATTTAAAACACGGGTTGGAAACTGCAAGCCATGAAATATTTATGCAGCATCGATAACGGCCGAACTTTTCAATCTTGAAGTTCAAAAGGAGCACTGCCATTTTTGTTACTGATTAGCTGTGTTGCGTCACTTTTTTTCGAATGTAAGCAATATGTTTTGCGTGAACACAAGACAAAGGACTTCAACAATTCCACAATTCCTGGAAAGGTACAAAATCATGAAGGCAAGGCTTGAGAGGACAAGTTGTGTCTTTGGGAATGAACATGTTACTGCTCTGATGAAATCCGGTGAGCTAAAGCGCTTTGCTCCAGTAGAAGACCTTTCATTTCTTCCACTGCCTGCAGGATAGTTTGCCTTCCGAAAACAACTGTATCATGGTACTCAGCGAGACTGGCTTCGAATTCAGTCCACTGTTGCTGAAGAGCTTGCTCTTGCATAGTTAATAACCTTTCTTCACTCGAACGGATAAGCTGAACAGATCAGAGGAATTGTTTGTAGATTGAGGAGCACGTTATAAAAAAGCAAAATAATTAAGTTCCACGAAATTATATGTGTGGCAACCTGTCACTCATGAAGAGTGAATTTGCTGTATCATATGTACTTCTATGTGCATGGAAATTTTCGTTACTTCTTCGCTGCTTTTCACACATTATCGGTTATTGCAAATCATCTCTTTTCGAAAAAGGTAAATAACGTTTGTGTAGATAGGATGGATAAACCAAATATATGGAAAAAATGTTTCAGGATTTTTGTTGAAAGAAAGATCTACAGAAGTGCATCCGCTGGTTGGCAAAATATCATTCATCCGACGCATTACATCTCACTACTAAGATGTTGTGCATTCACTTTACTACATCTTATAGTATTAAGAAGTTGTGCGTTCGATCAGTATAACGCCGTGAAGCAGTCAATTTAAAAATCCTGCTGATATTGACAACAGCTCATTAAAAGGTGTTATACAGCATTGGAAATTATATTGATCTCCTCAAAACGGCACATTTTGCATATTTTCCTTCTATGGTGGGGTTAACAGTCCTTTGCACTAAAACGTTGCATTGAAGAATTAAGAAAGTCTTTTTAAATCATTTAAACCAGGCCTGCACAATTCAGAAAACACGAAGGGTTAAATTGATCAACATGAATTTGCTGCAGGTCCCAAAAGTCTATTTCGTGTTGGTGTGGAAGAAATTCTTAAAGGACAATTAATTATCCCAATTCGGGCTTTTGCAACATTTTCTACAACTGATAAAGCTCTCGCGGGCTGCAAGAAAAGATCTCACGGGCCGCATGTGGTCCGCGGGTCGTATGTTGTGCAGGCCTGATTTAAGCGATTCTTTTTTATTTTTTACGTTTTTCAATGATCAGTTGGAAAAGTGTTCAAAATGAACAATAGGAATGTGTAACGAAAAAAGGTGAATACGTTGGCGAGAAGAAGGAAATGTTGTAGAATGTCAGGGACAACTGCTTAGTTTTTAAACAATTGAGTTAGCACATTATATTCAGGCAACAACGAACATGACGAATTGTGATTTTTGCTGACAAATGTTGAGCCGTTCAATTCGAAGAATTTCATCGAACTAGCCAAGCATTCCTTCTCTTCTAATCGAAAAGAGCACGACCCCGTGTCGCTCTTGCGTTTCAACTACTTGCTTATGCTTCTAAAATCCAGTTTGTGTTAAAGTGAAAACATGGCACACATCTGCCTGCCTTTAAAATTTAACGGAAATAATGTCATTTGAAAGTTCTGCAATTTGATTTAGGTTAAAATGGGAAATATGGATTCGCAGACCTTTGACACCTTGTGGAGTGGTGCGTGATTACGATTATCTCACATACGAGTCACCTTAAATGGATAAACAATAGAAGGGCTTCATCCTTTTCTTAAATTCCGATATGCCACGTTACAACGTTTTCACTCCGTCACAAACAATACTTTTTAAAAGTAATAAAAAGGCGCAAATTGGTAAAAAGTTCAACAGGTCGGAGTTTCGTGAGTAAAGATTCACCTCCCGGGTTTCATTTCTTGAGTTTTCGACTCGTTCCATCAAAATCGCAACTACATTCTTCGCGCTGTCCACCTCTACTCGTGTCTGACTCGACTCGTGATGAGTTGCCTGCACTTGGCTGCTGTGACTTTGCTTGATTTTTTCAGTCAATTCATCATTCGTCGTTTGAACGTTGCCTTTGATGTCCTGAAAACGGGATGTTGTTAAGAAAACAAAAATACAATGTATTTGATTGGAAAACCAATTCTTTTTAAACTTTGTGTTGCCGTTCAGAAATCAAGAGTTTTGCTACAGACCGATCAAAGAAAAAACTTCAAGTCTAGATACCTCTGCATGTTTCTTAACCTCGCGTTTCACGTCATTCACTCGGCCACGCACTGCACTGACGTCATCTTTGACATCAGAGACTTCCGAAAGAAGGTCGTTTACTCTGTTCTTGAGAGTATCAACTGTGGACAAGATGCGCTCCAAATCCGATAAATTGTCCCTCTGTTCAACCTTCATGCAACAATATAACGTTGAAAAGTAAATTACTTTTACTTTTTAAAACAAACATATTATTCTCAACTATTGAAAAATGTACTTGATGAAATTTTCAATAAAATTTTAGTCTAGTTCGTTTTCAATAACCACCACGTCTACAACTCTGTGACAACTACAACAAAAATTTTAAAACTCAACAAAGCATTGCATGGGTGAACTTATTACCATTTCTTTGTCAACGCAGTCACTGATTCTTTCCATCTTGAGATCAGGGTTCTCAAAAAGAAGCCGGACTAGAAAGTTCGATTTCCTGTACTTGTTTACTTCGATGGTTTCCTTACCACGGCAGAACTTTTTTCGAATGAATTCCGGAAGCGAGTATTCAGCTTCAAGAGTGAGGCCAACCTGTATTTTGTGTCAAGTTAATCAGGGGATGGAATACGATGCTTTTGCAGTGAATTCTTTAAAATATCTCAAATTTTGGAAGTATAAGGACGACCAGTTAAGGAATCAGTGAATTTCTACGATTAGTGATAGCAGAGTCAGTCAGTTACACACAAAAACCGTCCTCTTGTTTCGTTTCCTTGGAAAAAAATGAAATTTTAGTGTGTATAAGCCCAGTTAATGTCTAGGTGAAAATAACCTCATGCATGCTCGCACAGGTCCTACTGGCATAGGCAATGCCAGAATGATTTTTCCTACTGAGCATGTTACCTGCCAATTAAAACAATTCTTCAAAAAGTGAAGATGCGTCGAAAAAAATAAACATTCGATTCTGCTACATCACAAGGAAACTGCAGACCATTTAACAATGTTTAAAGTAGAAGACAACATACCTCCGGTGCTCACGCTAATGACCAAAATGCTATAAATCATACAACGTAAAGCATGGAGAAAATTTGAGAAGGGTAAGGAAGAAGAGCTACACTTGTTTTTTTCTCCAGATTTTGAACACGTTTTGTTTGTTACACGACACATATGAAGTATATGCAATTTTTGCAACCCCGAAACTACATCAGAATTCAAACCCCAGTGAGACGCAAAACTGGAAATACTGACATCACATATTTCTGCAAACGGTCAACAGTATCTTTAATTTCTAACCTGCATCCGAAACCTCTCCAGAGTGGCGTTCTCCTGAACTTGCATAATATCTCCAACAGCAAGACCGACCTACAACAAAGGAACAGTTGGTTTGTGATGGAAGCACTGCCTCAACAAAAACTTGAAAGAAATGTGACGTCGAACGGTTGAAAACGTTTTTTTCAATGTATGTAACTGATAGACCCCTTGTTATATTTTCCTTACTTTGGCTTTAGCCATAACCATAAGAAGATAAGTGTGACTTGCTATTTGAAAGAAACGTTGAAATGGGCGTTGAAAAGAAATACTGTGGCAAGATACAAAATAAGTTACATAACAAAAAAGAGGATTTGAGTGTGGTATTTAATGAAAAAATATAATAAAAATCCTAGCAGTGAGAAAGGTGCGTCAACACTGTCATTTCCTGTATCTGTCTATATTCTAATGTATTTGTCTGCCTTGTGCACTTGTTTGTCTATGTTTGATTTGTGTCTCTGTTGTGAATTGCTTTTCGTTTTTTTTTTGTTGGGATAGTTTTTCTGTACCGAGGTTTGTAAATTCGATACACGGTAGAAAAACACAAGTGGTGCAGTTAGACAAGGTGATCACAATAACTTTCGCTGTGCCACTGCTGAGACAATGGCCGTTTCTTAATCGCTTTACATGTTTTGAATGTTTCTTGTTTGGTCGTGGAGTCGTCATGTAGTTACGGAAAAATTCAAAAGGATGTAAAACTCTCTAAGATCACTTGTGAGAACTTCGGTGGCAACAGAAAGAAAAAACCTGATCAGCAAATAAACCTATGCAACAATTGCCAAACAACAATAAACAAAACCTTGGTGAAGAGCATTTTCTACGTTTTCAAAGCTTTTTGTTAAATTATGAATATCTTTTGAACGCTTAGGACATGCGTTGATGGTTCATACTGATTTACAGCTGTAATCATGCTTTTGAAAATGATTGACACCTTCGTGTTATTTATTTAAGTTGAGCAAAAATAAACGGAATTTGACACATCGTGCAGTATCTAAAAATGAAAATTTTTAACCCATTTTAATGAACGTTCGCCGTAAAAACAATGCTAATTATGTTACCAGCAAGTTCATGATGATGATGGTCATGACGATAACAAATATGACCATGAGGATGACGCTAACAGACTGTGCATAAATCTGAAAAATATAATAAGTGAATTGTCACATAGCGTAAGCAAATTGTATTCAAACAACTTCAGCTCTAAAGCTAAAACTCATAACGATAACCGACACTAAGTTTGAGGTAGAAATGTCGCAAATTCCATGAACAATACATAGAAGCAACAGACACTCTTGTCTGTGCCCTGTGGTTTTGCTGCTTTTGTGTTTTTAATCAGTTCTTCGTTTAATATAAACTATTGTCGACCAAAGATAACAACGCCATTGCTCTCATCACTGAACCTGAATTTTACACAAGGACATCGCAGTTTCACAGCTGGAGTCTTTTTCAAGTTGTGACAGTTTTTATCGAAATAATGTTGTCAACACATTTAAGTGATAAGCACCTCGCAAATTTCAAATCAAATTACATTCATACCCAGAATATTGCTGTTTTGAAAAACGTTTAAAAAAGATCCAAATTGCAGAAGTTGATTTACCGCTTGAAAATAATTTTCTCCTCGATGCTGATAATTGTCTCCGAAAAACATGTCCGAGTAGTTGATCTCCCCCACCATCATCACGCCCGTTGTTACGATAGACCAGTACCATTGATAGAAAACGGGCTGCACAAACGCAAATGAATGTTGTAACTGGAAGCAGAGAGTCATTACCAAAACAATGCAAAAAGCATTACGTTTGAGGTAGTTTCCGCCACTCACTGGATACCAAGGTCGATGCCTTGCTAAAGAGTAACGCAGCTTGCGTTACTCCGCTCCAATTAGAAAATTTGCTGACGGAAACTTAAGGTTGATGATTTCTGGTTGGCTTAACATTTGTTTGGCTATTTTTCTATGAAATTTAAAAGATGAGTTTTTTTCTGCAAACTAATGTTTAATTCAACCCGTAATTGTCAATGTTGAGTTTTATGAAGAAAAGTTTCTCTCGCACTGTTACAAAATGTATGGGATAAACGTGGCAGGGCAAAGCCAAAGTTCCTCACAAAAATATATTAAGGTTAAATAGAACCATACAAAAACGTTTACGGTTTGTGATTAAGCATTCTAGTTTGTATATATTTTGTTGAAACAAAGAGAAATGTATGCGGTACTGGTAGGACGTATGTTGTAACTTTTTATTTCCATAAACGATTTGTTTTGTTATTTGAGTTAGTTGATTTTTGGCGCTGCTAATTGCAGCTTCTTGGACAAGCGTGCGCTTGTAACCGTAGTCTGTCCACTTTCTCTGGTCTTGCTTTAGGGCTTTTTAATCATTTCACTTGTAAGCTTTTTGCTTACAAATTGTTGGACAGAAGATGCGTTACTGACGCGAATTCGATTTCCTAGCAAAACACTTGGCGATCAGATTCGACTGAGTCATCCTTGTGGTATCTTGATGCTGAAATAATGGAACCGCGAAATGTTTTCAAGCAACTGTTTTCGAGCAACTGAAGGTAGAAATCGATCTGCAAAGTGTTTTTCGCGTTTTTCAGGATGAATCTCTCACGGCATCAAGTGAAATATTTTCCATACTAGTAGCATTACGTTTCCAGCAATACTTTATGGTCCACAGATATTTTGTTTTTGTAAATTTTACAGGTGCTTTGTTGCCTATAGCAGCATTTTTGCGCCTACAAAATTTTTCTTAAAATGTTCAAAACCTAAATGCAAATCTATTTTACTTCTTAAATAAAGCGGCATTCACAGAATCGGTCTCATTGAGCGAATATCCACGACTTTATTCTTGCTTGTGGTCACCCTTCCGAAAGATGTTTGAAACAGTTTTTTAGCAAAAACAGTACAGTATAAATGCAAAAATGTGCAAAAAAGCACCGTTCTGATTGCAGGAAAATCACGCTCAACGTTTTAGAATATTTGAAATGTAACTTGACATGTTTTCTATAGCAAAAATCACACTCGAAGTTCTTAGATAATACGATTTGTTAAATTACGATTTTGCTACATTATTCTGCTTTGTTGGTTTCCTCAATGCAGTTCACGAGTAATTCATTGTGGATACAAGATGTGTCTCAGTGCAGAAACAAAACTATAAAAATTAAATGTAGATCACATCCAACCGATTTTCTAAACTCTGGATTTGTAGCTTGTTGTACATTGTACCAAATTCGCAGCTGACTTGCTGGAAACAATGGTTCTAGTAGGCCAGGGGTGCACACCGCACAACCTTTTCGTTTTTTCGGCGGAATTACGTTTATTTTTATTAATTACGGCTGCCAGTGATTTCAATATATTTTTTTGCATTGCTTCTGTTCTGCTTCAACACACTGAGCCTAGTCTGCTTCCACACATTTGTCTGGCTGTTTTTATACTAAATATCCTCATACAGTAGACAAAGAGTGTTTATATACAATAACTACATGTTTAATTACATGTGCACGGCCATAACTTATATTTTAAATTGCATGTGCACGGCCGCATAAATTTTGATCGAAGGCCGCACATGCGGCTGTACGGCAGCAGGTTGAGCACCCCTGAAGTAGGCATAAGGCTCTGAAAACCAAAACTAGCCGTCTGTTTTGATATTTTTAAATCACTGATCGCAAGTGGTTTAGTTCGATAATAACCAGAGTATCTCATGCCTTACAATGCATGGACTTCACTTCGAGAAAGCGTATGAAAGATATACAGCCGTAGGGCTAAGAAGCAGGCTAGTAAGTTTTATAGATGCAGCGTCTTTCATGTACAGCTGGGGTCAATATGAAGTCTNATAGGACTAGGCTTACCATACGTCCCGTTTTAGTCGGGACAGTCCCGGTTTTAANGATTTTGTCCCGGCGTTCCGGTCAGTCAACCAAAATGTCCCAGTTAGGCATTCAGTCAGGCAGGATAGTCCCAGACAGTGGCGTAGCGAGGCTAAGTGCCACCCGGGGCGGGCCAATAAAGTGCCGCCCTTTCCACACCTCAAATTTGCTTACAATAATTTAAAAGGTATAAAGATAAACGTTAACTCTATCAACACTTGCATGGGGCCCTCTTAAGGTCCGGGAACCATTTAGATAAAATAGGTGAAACAGGCCTAAAACTGGTTCTTCTTGAGAAGCGCTGGCTTGCAACTTTCATCATGATCTGTAAACTTGGTCTAGTTCATGGGCGTGCAGAGGTCTTGTTATGCCCGAGCCCAGGGGTAACTGGTTGATTGTATGCCCCTACCAAATTCTAATGTTGAGGAATGTAAAAATACAAGCACGGCAAAACTACCTGCCCAAACCCTTGCCACATGCAAAAACATTACGCCACAAAAGTTTCACCTCAAGTGAGAATAAAGAAGCGAAAAAGTTGTCCGGGTCTCGTACCACGCTACGCAACTACAGCAAGGCACTTGAACGTTGTGAAAATAATTTTGCATGGCACTTTTGACGAGAAGAAAAGTGAAATGCTTTTCTGAGGATGGAGCTCTGCTTAAAAGAACATGGTACATTTTGAACGGTATCGTACTTCCCTGCCGCCGAAGTGTTTTAACAGCTCCGAACGATGTTCATTCTGACAAAATTTCTGCATTGCTTTGATCTTTTTTACAACAATTAAAAGCGAAGAATCTATCTATGATTGCATTATTGCAAACCTTGCAATAGGCTTTTCTTGAATTGGAACGGTAGGCAGTAGTTAGCACCGTGCCAAATTTCCCATTCTGAATCTTGCAAGCATACATGTCGAAGCTTTTAACAATACTGTATTGCTTTGGCTTACCAAGGAGTTTTTTTACCAGACATTACTACTTACCGCCACCGGCGTAACTGAACCAGTTGGACATATCATATGTGTCGGGGTATAAAAACCTATTCTACCAATGTAATCTTTTTACTTAACGCGCTCACTAAGCACGTGACAGAAGCAAATCATTTAAAGCTTCACCAAACCATCTAATTACTTATCTTGGCTTAACTTCGCTAACGAAGATTAAATAAAGCTGGCTGTCCACACCGATTGCAGGCGCGCTGATGACTAACAAGTCCAATACGGGACAAGCAGGTCCGGCCGCAGTGGCTGCAGTCAAAGGTCTGGCCCGGCTCTGATGTA
>JGI24159J19872_10014339_pt1 | contig 10254 bp, 6 predicted proteins | sample Ectturendosymbi4_FD_19872 | JGI IMG/M metagenome (IMG submission 19872) | reverse complement strand
CCGGAGTTCAAGAAACTCACGTCTTCAGAAAAGTTACATCCGAAGCGTTGCTCTGTTTGCTACACAGATTTTTACAAAATTTCAAGAACAGTACGATAAAATGGTTTGAAGAACTCCTGTCACTGTAATTGATTTGTCACGAAAATTAAATGTAAAGACCTGGTTAAAAAAAAGTTTATTTTACAAGTAACACGCGCAAGTCGCCATAAAGTCAACTAAAAAATTAAAGCTAAATTGGTATGGAAAATGTAAAGACAGACTAATGACAACAAGAAAAATATTGATATAGTCACACAATGTCAGTGGAAATCTTTTGGTAACTGGCGTGTCCAACGTTGATGAGATTATAGCCTAACTTTCCACCAGTCAGGAACGTAGAATCCTTAACTATTTTCAAAGTTATTCACATTAAATATATAAAGTCAGCCTTAGCCAGGGAGCTAACAGCTCATGACTGTGGAGGCCACAGTTTGTCGGAGGACCCTGGGCTGGTGCCCACCTTGCTCTCGTCCCACCCGCACTGCTGTCGCCTTACACCTGTAGCTGCCACTGTGTGTCTTCTTTTAATCCAATTCTTCAATCCACTGCTTGACCACGCTAAATTTCGGGGCAGGTGTTGAGCAGACATTCGATTGTCTCATCGTCCAGACCAGTCAATTCAGGCAGTCCAAAAGGAGGTCGATGGATTGGGCATTGGAGGGCAACATGGTCGACGGTTTGTTCCTCTGCGCCACACTCACAGGCCGCAGAAGAGGCCATACTCCATTTGTACAAACAAGAGCGGAAACGCCCGACACCGATGCGAAGGGAAATTAAAACGGACCCAGGCTTTTTTTGGGAGGGTTGTTCCTGGTGGGTGTTTGCAGGTGTCGGGGATGAAAGTGCGGAGCCTTGTATGGTTGTCCGACCGCACCGCATTCCATTGGTGATCCTCCTAGTGCTCCGGAAGTGTGTTGATGTCAGTCAGACTGATGTGTTGTTGTGCGGCGGGTACAACTGGGTGTCTCGTTCTGAGGTGACGTGCATGTGCAATCGATGGACAGGTAAGCGGTGAGTGGAGCAGGTGTCCAAGCGCCATGGCACGGCGTATGCTTCCAGTGCGACAACGCTCAGCAAGTTGGATGACTGCGAGGACTGGAAGGTCGTCTGCTGCTGTAGCACGCAGGCATCAAGCCACAATTGTCAAGGTGTCGTTGATGGCAAGGTCAATAAGGTGAGTGAGAAGTCGATGGAATTCACAGATTCCTCCCATCGCTCTTGCTTCTTCTGTTCGAACATGGAAAATACGAACGAAGCGGCTCTGTCAGAGTCAGTCCCCACTGGTGCTCGGATGAAGCAGCGATAGAGGGTCTCGCTCTCTTTGTCGTAACACGGCACATAATTCCTGTGACGGCCACATGGGATACAATATTTTGCCACAAGTAGAAGGCTCCCACAAAGTTCCTGGTCCGCCTTCTCGATGTTTGTTGTGTACGGAGGTCATAAAATCTTAACGGATTCACCTGTAAGAAGGCGAAAGTTTCCAATCAGCCTTGCGAAAGTTCCAACACTTCAACGGATCGCTGTGGGCAGGAACTTTGATTCTCGCGGTATTATGAGAGAGGGCCGGTGTTGTGACCGCGGAAATGTTCCTAGAACACGTCTGTCATGCTGACACTCGCAAAGGCCAGGTCCAGGTTTGTGCTGACACTCCGTCAGTGAGAGGAGAAACTGCCTACTTCATTTGGGTCATACAACAGAACAAAACTGTTGGCTTTTGCCCAGGAGTCCAGGATCCAACTGTCAGGTGATATTGTGCTGTAACCCCGGTTGACAAGTTGGCAGTTGAAGTCGCCAACATTCAGGCTGGGGTGCTGGAGCGCCGGGATGGCCGTAGGTGTGAGTCGTGAGCGTGGAGTGTTTGCAGACGTTAGTGATCTTATATCCTGCGACTTTTACGCACAACCATTTAGTCTCAGATTGGTTTGGCGACTGATCGACCCGTGACCATTGCAACCGCTCGTGGACAAACGTGGCAAGGCCGTGCTTCCTGCACAGGACTGAACCAGTTAGAGACAAGTTGGGAATCACTAGCCTGTCTGCAGTTGTGCAATAGATCTACTGTAAGAAGATGATGAATGCCTTGTTCTCACAGGATAGCTGCTCAATTGCAGATATCTTGTTTTTGGTAAGACCCTTGGTGTTCAGCTGGAGTATGCTGGGTTGTGGGTCATCTTCGGAAGCATTTCTGCTGCCGCGCCTTTCGCCAGGCGTTTCCCTACCCAGCTAGCGCTGAATACATCCAGCACGAAAAGAAGGGGTTGCACTCGTAGTGACAGTTTTGGTTGCAATTTTGAGCATATTCGATCCGGGTAGGGCCACCTGTAGGCACCTGACATGCTCTCCACTGTGTTTCTAAAAACCACTGACAACCCCAGCAACAATGTGTTTCATGGCTGCTGGCAACTTAGTCAGTTGGTTTATTTCGGGGGCAACAGAAGCTCTTGAGAAACACTAAACGTGCAAAGTAAAAACGTGAAACCTTGTGATGAATCCTGAAACCTATGTTCTTAGATTCAAGAGAACTGTTGAAAAAGAGTATATTGTTCGTTGACGAAGTTTTTTATTGCTCTTCTGCTTTTCAAGACATACCCTGCCATAATAAACATTTGTACCCTAGCAGCACTAGTAGCCATGACGACGAACGTATTTCGTTTAAGCTCTCTGAGAGCTGGGTACTACAATGTCAACCTGCATGGTCTCCCCACCACTGGAAAATGTTGCAACGCCCTTGCACCGCAAGCTCTCCATAGCATTGAATTTCTTACTATGTCACTTTCAAATCAACTGCTTTAACATTCCATTGATGCTGGTTGCTTTTCTGTTAGTTTACTGCCCTGAATTAACATGTTGGTCCTCCGCGTGCCTCAGTAATTCAAGGCGATGCAGACAACTGTAACAGTACCGTGTTCCGTGTTTTGGTGTGCTTCAGATTGATGCTGTCGTACCAATAATTTTTGTGTGCTGAAGAGCACATTTGTGCACTTGGTAGTTGTTGTTCATGTGAGTTAACATCAATCAAATCCGGTTTCGTTACCGTTCCTGTGCTCAACAAACAAATTTTTACGAGACATTCGGTTCACGCCACATTCTGGCATTAGAAAGAAAACACTTTGAAACACAGGAAGGTTTTATGACCCATTCATGCGCATTTGACTAACTCCAAAAGCAGCGGGACATCAACACCTTGTGAACGTTTCCACGTCGCTCAAACGTTTACTTCCAACGTCACCATACGGTATAGTTTTAAATATTGGCAGTGAATACGTTACATTACTCGCCTGGGATGGGTTAAGTAATTTTTAGACGCCGGTACAGATGTGGAATTTTCATCACACAGTTGGGGTGGAAAAACCCGCAAGTGGGATGTGAAATCCACTGCAGGGGTGGAGTCATTCCACCTTATGCTCAAAAAACAGCGGAGATGATAAGCGACCTCTCCTTTTTACATTCTGATTCACACATTTGTATATTTTATGAATGTGATATAACCAGAAATTAATTTTTCCACAAACGGCACCCAATACTTAACATAAAGGGCAAGGTAATTTGCGGAAAATTTAAAACAGTTGCAATACGTTCGTATAAAACGGATTCCTACATCTTCCAAGATTGAAAAAGGGTAATTTGTATTGATATTCAAGCAGAATTTTCACTTCCTATCCCTCGGTGAAGAATTTCGTGCCCACAGGTTTGCAAAAATATCAGACCGCTCTTCATTGCCATAAAACGAATTTGCTACAATGCAATCACGCTGGAGAAAACATTGAAATCAATCACTTGTTCGCATCGACACTACTGACGTATATAGGCATAGAGCACATAAGAAATCACAGTGTCGGTAATTTTCCACCCCAATATGGAAAACAGTTCGTTGTAGCAAAAGGCAAAATATGATCGTACCCTTTAGGCTCAAATCTAGGCTAATGTCTCGGGCAAAATTGATATTTATTGCAACCTCCTTCAAAATGTTGAATTGATATTCTTCGTCTTCGCTTACTATGTTTTGCCTAATTCACCAGCGTAGATGGAAATGTTCACAAAAGTTCACATCAGATGAAATCTTTCTTTGTTGTTTATCGTTTTCCTTTTCTTCTGACTAAAAACAATCTCACTGGTTTACGATTCGTGGCTGATTGGTAAATGCATATAAAAGAAAAAAGGTTTTAGAAAATGGAAAAATGAAAGATAATAACTGAATATGATTCAAGGACTGAGGATGGGTATATAGTGTTGTTCAAGTGCAAACAGGGTTGCGGAGTCGGTGCCAGAGTCAGAGTCGTGAGGATTAGGAGTTTTTTGGGTGGAAAAATTTTAGAAAGGTGGAGTCGAAAATCATGGAAAAGTAGGAATCGGAGTCGGGTGTTTTGCACCCAACTCCGCAACGCTGTGTGTATGTTGCACTTCAAAAAGGTAAGCCTCCACTGACTGCTATGACGTGTTAAAAAGCACGCAAATCACTCTCAGAATAACAACCAAGTACGCCACATTTGAACAAGAAGTCACTATCAAGCTTAGCAGCCACAATCGCAGGAAAAGATCCAGAATGAACAGTTGACAGAATTGCAGAAAGTCAATTTCACACTTGCAAGAGCGTCGTGTGATATCGTAGTGTGGCTAAAGACAGGGCAGTGGTGCTTCACAAATATTCACGGCACCAGGGAGTTCAACACTAATTCACGAGCGTAGATGATACAACAATGGTAGTTATCCCTGGTAACACCTTAGAATCCGCCACAAATACAGGAAACAAAGCAGGTTAACACAAGCCAAGCCAGTACACTTACAGCTGAATTCAACTTGAGGTGGTAGACAAGTCCCTGTTACTTCAATTAAACAGCATTTGGGCAACCTAACTCTAACACGACGAACAAAGAACTGAATATGGCCTTGCAAGCAAGGAAAAAGGCGACTATGCTCTGCTTCCGGCATTCTGGGGAATGCACTCGATCAACTAATTAAATGATGTGGGCTGAGCGAACGAGTACTTCTTCGACCGTAACAAGTGTCAACTGAAACTGATTTTCCATTAATACTTTACAGATAGATCGGTTGCTTCCCACTCATGTGAAGAGTAGTCACTTTGCGATGAAATGTCGTAAAGTAAAGACATTAGTGATCAGGTGAGACTCGTCTGAGCGGAACTTCTTCCAAAGCCAAATTCCCAGGGTCGTCCTGGGACGACGTCCCATAGTGGTCCTGGGTCAAAACTCCAGAGTCGTCTTCGGTCGAAGCACGAGATCGTGGCAGGTTAGTTTCCGCCATCACATTTTGAGGAGTCTGGTTTTGGGTTCTGCAAACAAAATGCGGAATGTTTTTGTATCAGGAAATGGCTTCACCTTCTATGTGCTCAAACAACTGAACGAAAACTTACACGTCTCGCTTTACTCGAATTCGCCAGAATGTGACTCGGTTTTAACGTAACGTAGAGAACAGCGGCAACGATTCGTTTCTTACGTTGGTTAAAAGATGAATGGAGATAGGAGGATGGTAGGGTCACATCTTGAATAATTTTCCAAATGTATTTTTTGAGAAATTTAACCCGGAGCCAAATGCGAATCGAGGTGAATATTTTTGGAAGTATCTGAACGAATCTTTAGGTATACGGGGTGGATTTAAAATACTCTTATTTGTACAAAGCTTATTTCAATTTCTTTGGCGATGCGAATTTTTTATAAAACTTGAAATCAAATTCATTAGTGGAAATATCCAAGCAAAAGGGAACTTCCTGTTTTTACATAAGCCATATGCGAGCATTCAACCGCCTATTTCATTTTGATGCACTGTGCGACTAGTGTAGTAGGACAAGTTTTGAAACAAATGCTGTTATGATGTGTGCTTCACTAGTGGTTGACGTTGAAATTACTTGTGCTCGTGAGCTTTTGAGGCGTATTGGTTCATGGTCAGAACAGTTTTATTATACTGCAAACACAACTNACAGTTTGTCCAAATATTTACAATTGCTGCTTGTAAGCTAATGTTTCTATATTGCATTTTGAGTTTGAATTTACAATCGGTTTCCATTTGTGCATATGGCAAAATTTGATTTGGTTAAAATTAGGTTATGCAATGAGCTGTATTTTTTTCGAAATTCTTGAGGGATACATGGTCAGCGAAATTTGGGAACGACTGATCTAGTGGTCAATATAGTTAAAAAGTTATGAATAATATATCGTTTATTTCACTTGTGTGGGTGCTAGCACTGTAGAAACTAAGGCAGAATTGCTGAATCCACTCACACCAGGAATATTAGACTAGATGTCAATTGTTTGTTATTCGAGAAGGAGTGGGAGTGTTGAAGAACACTTTAAACTACTTTGCTNCGTACGAAACATCTGAACNTAGAATAGACCAGTTGCAAAAAATTACGAATTATCTGTTAATGAATGTAGTTGAGTACATCGACGAGTGAAATATATGATGCGGCAGTTTAAAAACTAGACAGTGTTGAAGGGACACGTTTGTATCCGAGGTTTCAGCATAGTTCAAGTAAAGATTCCGAGCTGGACTCAAATGAAGAAACTACATTTAGAAAAATCAAATAACGAAAAAGATCTGAAAGCCTTTCAGATGTAACAACAATATAAACCGGCCGCTTCAACCTTTAACCAATTGTATTTGTCTCAATGTCACACAAACAAAATGAAATAAACTATAGTGAAATCAGGAAAAGGAAATTAGACAGCTTGATAAAAGAAATAAAAACCGTTAGAAGAGGTCAAGACACAGGAAGAAATGATATCAACATTGAAAATTCCTGAAGCAATCATTGTTAGAACAAGACAGAGACGAGTAGATATCAGTCTGTAATGAAACGATCGATTCTAGGGGCAGATCAGGAATGTAATAGTGGGGAACGTGTGGTAACGGTGCTCTTACACTTTTTTTCATAGTAACATGACTTTAAGCCAGGTATTTTTACTCAGATTCCCAATGCTCACCTTCAGATATCGCACAAATTAACAAATGACAAGCTATATTTAGCGTCTCTTAGCACAATTGCCTAATAACGGATGATGGTCAGGTTTCGCCAGCGTTTCCACACTTCCACTTATTACACTACAATCCTGGGAGGCTGGAGCTGATGCTCATTGCACCTGCAGAGAACCAACCTATCTTCAGCATACCAAAAGGAACTACCAGTGCCCTACTCGCAAACGTGTCTGTGTCTCTGCAATCTACACAGCAACCATGTTGTCTAAGGCTGATTGTGTCGTTTAATGTCATTGTGGTTTTTGATGAACTTTTATTAGATCATCCAGACAGTCCGTAATTGGCGTTAATTCGTTTTCGAGTTTGGTAATTCACGTCTGTGGTCATACCATGTGTTTTTAACTGTAGTCTGCGCACTTTCGCCACGTCTTGCTTTAGACTTTTCATCTTTTCACCCGTCAGCTTTTGTTTGCAATTTCCTGGAGAGAGATTGCATCACTGACACGAAACTGATTTCCTAGTAAGACATTGGGCAATCAGTGCTTGATACGTCGCCTTGAGAATTTTTGATGCTGATATGTTGATATATGCGGTCGGAATTATCGGACCCTTATGGAAGCAATGCGTGGAATGCAGGCTTCCAGAAAGCACAACCAGTAAACTCACAATTTTCACAAATTCTGTAAAGCACAATGTTCTCCAACTCTGCAACCGGAAACAGAGGAGCAGCACTAAAGTTCGCAAATCAAGTCTGCATGGTTCAGCGAATCACCCGATCAGAAAGCTGAAATAATTCAAATATCTGATAATGGATGGAATTAACAGCAAATGTCAGATTTAAACTCACCACCATTTGATGCAAAGTATATTACTTGAAAATACTTTTATTGTGCCTTCTTGCTGTATTTGTTGCATGTTCTTAGGACTACAGCCACTTAGACAATTTCCACCCCGGCAACTGCCACCAAGGACAACTGCCACATAGGATAACTGCCACTTCCGACAACTGTCACCTAGGATAACTGCCATAAAGGAAAATCGCAAGCCAGGACAACTTCCTCCTAGGACAATCGCCACACAGGAAAACTGCCAACCAGGACAAGTTGGGAATAGACAAGCGCAATTTGTTACGGTCGTTTCGTTCGCACAACTCAATGAACGCCCCGGATCATCCACAACGGTCAATAAAATCGCTTTCCGTCACTTAACTTCTCCGTTATCGCAAAACACAGATACTGGGGATGTTGTACGGCGCATAAGGTTGGATGGCATACCTATACAGAAAACTTTCTTGAGGATACCATCTAATGATCCCTGTTGCACGTTGAAGGTATGCCCTTCACTTTGACATTTGTAGCAGTCTGCTTGATGGACTGAGGATGCGTAACTTTACGTGAAATCGACTTCCTATTAAAAATTTGCTGATCGATTCCTTGCTTACACTCATCGTAGAAAGTACATACTTGTAGCAGACAGTGTCGCATACATCGTACAATTGTAATGAATTTCTCCCTTATACTGAGCACAGGAGTATCACGGGCAAGCACAGCATATACTGAACGTTCTGGCTCTACATTACAACTATTACCAGAAGGACAGAAGTGTCATGAAGGACAGAAGCATCTAAATTTTTTGACCTTATGCCCAATGAAAGTGCTTTCTTAAAATGCGTGTCGATTGTTAAAATATATTCCCCCAACAGCAGCTGACGGATAGTAGTTGGCGAAATGACGTAGGTGAATCCATTTCGCCAAAGGCTATGACGATGTTTATTTTTGGCAACAGCTTGAAAAGTAAAATTCTCACTTAAACGAGTAATTATCCAAACTCTGGTCACGTTCCGTCTGTTTAGCTGTAGCCAGTATGTGGCACCAAAAAACATCTTTCGGGTCAAACGTTGTAGTACAGGTCTGTAGTGTAATAAACTTGCATTAGAATAATGATTGTCCCTAGAATTGCATAATATACATGAATAAATGATTCATTTGTAGAACTGGATGACTCTGAAATCAATGAAAAGGGTATACTTCCTATTTTCCATCACTTGATAGATTAGATATAGGTCAATTAGATTTGCATGACCAGATGAACTAAGACAGAAGCATATGTTTCATAACACTTTTATCAACAGAATCCTTATATAGAAGACTCAGAAAAGTAATTGGTTCCTTCCACAACCTCTTACGGCATTTCATCAACTTTTTCAAAAATTCTCTGGCACGTGGTGATCTTCTTATCCTTTTAATAATTGCTCAAATTACGCAAACCCCTGAAAAAAATATTCCTAAATTTTCTAAAGGTTTGGAGATTGGCCACTATCCATTCTTTCAGACCTATTGAAGGTTTAAACTCGTCTCTGGTATCATTGGCATTTGATTATGTAATTTCCGTTCTCGCTTCGATTGTGAAGTACATTCGAAGTAAGCATCCGAAACATCGAATAATTAGGTGGTTTCACGACGTGGCTGTTGCTGAAAGCACATATTTGGTGAATGACATCATGGTTAGGTGGTTCATGCGAGCAAACGTAAAGCAATGTTTTTGTTGCATTGAAAGATGGGATGACACAGTTTATTGAAATATAGTCGAGGAANCTTCCTGAGCTGGAGGATTCAAAATGGAACGAAGATTTTTCCTTTTTACCTTTCAACATTGCTTCACAATTAANTGACCTCAATGCTGAAACGTGTAAGAATACTGAACTTTGACCTCCTTGCTACGACAAAGTGTTTCAGGTGAATTATGTTATCTCAAAATTAACCTTTGAAGGGTTACGATAAACTTTCCAACATGTTTGGACTTAGTGCAAAATTTACTTTCTGTAGCAGTGACTAAATATATATAGGAAATCCAAACTTTCATTAAAATGTTCAATAACCGACTGTCGCATTCAAACGAAAAGGATCTGCAGCTGAAACTAATTAAACTCCATTTTCAGTAGGTTCTCAAGAAGCACCTCAACATGTACAATTAGAAATTTTTGACCTGCAAGATATACAAATGGCAGCATTAGGACAGAAATTTGCAAACCTTCTTGCAAATGTTTGGAACAAAAGAAACCTGAAACCTGCTTTAGCAAACACAAAGTTCAGCTTGTTTTGAAGCACTTACTGCATATACGTGAGCAAATCTTAGCAGGTATTGTTTCAAGCAAAATCAAACAACATTCTTCTGACGGACCTTTCAAAAAACATATAACAAATATCACCTTACATCATCCATCCAGATTACGCTGAGCTTGTTGTCAACAACGATGTAATGAACCTATTGAATTCAAATATT
>JGI24159J19872_10014337_pt1 | contig 10254 bp, 7 predicted proteins | sample Ectturendosymbi4_FD_19872 | JGI IMG/M metagenome (IMG submission 19872) | reverse complement strand
AAAATCAACAGCTGAACAAAACGCACTGAAATCAGTAACAGTACACGTCAAATATTTCAGCAACAATCATGTGTCTGTTTTTGACTCGAAAACCCACACTTTTGATTGATCATCCCCGTCATTGTTGTTTTGTAGAAAACAGCCGTTTGTCGCCAGACATTTGATATTTTGAAAACAAAACAAATTTTAGAAATGCACTGCAGACTGAAGACAGTCATTTTTAATTGCCATCATTTTTGCTTTCAAGAAGAGTGCGTTTATCAGCTGCAATAAATAAATCCAATAATCCAACTCATCCCTCGTTTGAAACAAGGTGCAACAAACACAATAACCTAGATCTTTGATAAAATGGAGCGTTGTGGCAGACAAGCTATGTTCACAAAAACTAGTAACTTCGCAAAAAACCTTTACTTTCCATTTCCTAAGAAAAGACTTACATTGCCTTTGTTAAAAAATGAGCCAGTTTAACAAAACCTAAATATTATATAATCCTGACCAAGCAACCCCAGGTATTTATGATATTTACGTGGAAGATAAAACTTATTCAATTTGAAATCAAATACACTGTTGCGTTCATTTTAAATGAGAAAACAATGCAGGACCAACCTAAATTGAAATAAGTCATCAACACATTCATCAATGCACAATTAAAATCTTCGTTTCTTACTCCATGCGTTATGTCCATCAATGAACTTCGCTTTTTACATGCTGATAGCGCGTCTGTTCTTGCTGCTGTTGAATTTGCAGATGTGCCCTTTATTTTTCTCGAAGCATTCTTTGAAGATGAACACCAATTCTCGATTTTCACAATTCTGACCTGAGTGCAATATACCGCAGGCTGAAAACGCACACGACCTACTTCACATTTTCTTCAAGGACGTTTGGGATGGCGCCACTCGTCATTTTGATCATAGCTTCGATTCTCATCATAAAGGAACTGCGAACGAAGAAACAATTTAAAACGAAGATGAGGTTGAAGAAAGGTGACGGTTGTTATTCGCATCAGCGTCAGCATTCATTTTCATCAAATTGTGCTACAACAGAGTGGCCAACTATGCATATTGGTCCAAAGATGATAAAAAATGTATATGTAAATTCAGAACCGTTGCCGGAAAATCTTCAATAGGGGGTGCTTTACGTTGGTGCAGTGAGGGGCTTGACATTCCGAAAATTTTCCCAAACGCTGCTGATTTATTGTGTTTCACATTTCAATTGGGGGCTTGGAGTTTTGTTTGGGGAAGATAAGCCCAAGTCACAGAAATATTTTCATAGTTTCATGTTATGGCGTATTTCTTCATATTTTTAAGAAATGCCAATTGTCTTAGTGTCCTTAAAGGCAATACTTTTGTGTCTAGAATGCTCCCGTGAACCCAAACGCAAGCTAAAGGATTTTCATATGTACTTTTTTTGTTTATGCTTCTGATGTTGTTTCAAGTCCCTCCAACCGATAATTTTCGAGACTTCACAAATTTATTCGCTTTTTTTCAAGAGCACACTTGGGCCGGTTGGAAGAGGTATTTGTTTCGTTGCCTTCCCGCTAATTCGATAAAGTCCTTTGTTTTTCCAATTAATTTTACCTTCACGGTGGCTTTGATGTGCTTGATCAAATCATTCGCATCACTTTGCCCAGATTTTCTCAATTATATTCAACACGTTATTATTCTTTGAGATCACTTTGTCCAGATATTCATGTTCACCTCGTGGTTGTTTTTGAATTGTTTCACCAGAGATTTCGTGTCATATATGTTGAAACAATGAATGCAAGGTAATTGGTCTGAGGAGTTGATCGTACTGGTGGCGAAGTGACCCGTATAACTGAATTGTTCTGTTATTTTTTCGTAGCAAACGTCCTGTGGTGTCCCAGAAGTGTTAAGTAAACACTAGTAAACAAAACCTATGTAGCCTGGAAATAACGACCTTCAAAAAACAAAGATTATTTGTAGAGAACTTAACGCATTTCGCTGCGGGATCGCTATATTGGACTGCTCTATAACAAAGTAACCATGTATGTGACAGTCCTGTAGATTTTAACCATATCGTAACAACAATTGTGACTGTTTGTCACGGTGACAGTTTATTATGTCTTTTTTCGGAGTTTGGTTTATTCGAAAGAAGAAACACGCAAAAACGAACTATAAGCTTAACGAACTACAGCACCTTGCTATCCGTTGAGTCATGTGCGAGCCAACATTCTGGCGCAAGGATTTTCCTCAACACTTTCCACCATAATTCGACAGCCGATTGAGCTTGAGAGCTGTAGAATGACTTAAAAGCTCCGGTTAGGCTAGTACCTTCGATAAAAATTGGTTTTGTATTTGAGCTTGTTTAAAGGGTGACATATTAAGTGTGAGTATATGTTTAGGCTTGTTTGGCCAAGGTTACCTGATCCAGGGCTCCAACCTAATAGGGGTATTTTCTTTCTTTGTTTTTTGTGAATTAAATTAGGCTAAAATCCCCAGCTTTTGGACACTTGAATAACCTTCTAGCGTTTGTGGTAGGGAAATTATGGCCTTAAAACAACAAGCAAAGAAAATTAATCCCCTATGGAATTCGATTAAGTAATTAAACGTATTTTGTCAAAACGTACCAATCACAAACGCTAGAAAGCCAATTAAGACCTCAAAAGATGTGATTTTAGACTAGTTTCATTTGCAAAAAACAAAGAATTACCCCTATGGAGTGGGACCCCGGGGTCAAGTAACCTTGGCCAAACAAATCTGAACCTATCCTCCCACTCATTATGTCACCTCAAATCCAAACCCTCCAATTTTTTTAAATCGAAGGTACCAGCCAAACGCATTTCTTAAGGCTTTCCATAGCTCTCTAGCCCAATCAGCTGGCGAGATATGGTTAAATATGTTGAAGAGAGTCTTTGCCCCCAAATTTAACTCGCCCTGGACTTAAAGGGGCTCCAAAATCAGATCAAAGATGTTTCAAACCCTGTAAGCACTGTGCACTTTTCGGTTGCCATGGAAAACACAACAAATCCATGCCAACTTGAGTTTCGCAAATAATGACAAAATTTATAACTTTCTCACCGAACCGAAACTTGACACGCGCAAAATATGCCATTTAATTCCCGACGAGTGTTATGTTATGAACAGTACGATGGCCAAACTAGCAATGAATTTTCTGTGAGATGTTCATCGCACAGCAGTGCTTGGAACAAACCGGGTAGAAAAGGTGACAAAGACCAAATGGCTTTATTGCCGCAATATTCTAAGATCCAGGATTAGGGCAACCAATAGTCAATAAAGGCAAAATTTTTCTGCCTTCTTTAAAGCTTATGAAATGTCCACAAACCAAATTTCACGCTAATACCATGACAGAAGCCCAAATTATTAGGTCACAAGAAGTCGATTTATCATTAGGTCAAAATTGATCGTTGGGTCAAATTTTTCTTGCAGTGCAGTTTTTTTTTATCTTAGTCGATATTTCAATTGAAACTGCGACAAGAGATAGCGATATGCTTTTGCAAGTTTTGTTGAAATTCTGTAGTAATAATCGGTTTGCTGCGATTTCTGATGTAATATTTTTTTTTACCCACTACTGGACGACTGAATATCAGGTAGAATGGGCGTGGTAATGCAAGAAACGTGGTCTTACAGGACTTGGTTGGAAAAATGCTCAATCCATTGTACATAGATGTTTCATTTTTATGATGTTCTCAGGTTTGACTCTACTGTAGTCATTAACGTACTTATCAATATATCATCCCTCAAAGTCAAAAAACTATTTTTTAAAGTTCGAACGTGGTGTGTATGAAAATGCTTCTGGGTTAACTTAAACGCCCAAGACTGAAATATTTTTCAATTGCAAACGCAGAAAATTTATAGGGCAAATAAAGTCAAAATTTGGTACACGAAAAGCGGAAGTGCTGAATAGCCTTATAATGAAAATCACGGCCAAAGGAAACGATATAAATGACATTTTGCAGACGTTTCGATAACTTCTGTTATCATCATCACTGCATTGCAAATTGAACTGCATTGGTCCTGCTGGAAGTTCTTATGTCATTTATATCGTTTTCTTTGTCATGGCTAGGGCAACCAATACATTTCTGCAAAATGACATTTATATCGTTTTTTATGCGTGATTTTCATTATAAGTCACAATTTGTAAATTACAAAATCAAATTTAAATTTGAGGTCAAGAAATTGGTTGCCCTAGCCATGACACAGTAAATAAGCACTTTTACATGAAGCATACACATTTACTTTTTTCTAACAACTTGACTTTCGCTCGTTGGATTTCTGTTAAGATAAACGGTATAACCAACTTGACGCGCTAATTAATATTCATAACATGCTCCTACCCTGTGTGAAGTAAGACTTGCTACTCTATGCGCTGTTTCCTTTGACGTAGTTAGTTTGACCTTTTAAACCTCCAGTGTGCTAGAATTTTCATTTACTGCCGTCACAGTGTTCAAAGGTTCTGTCGAGATGCTGGATGCCTTTGTAACGAATGCAAAGTCACTCACCCATTCATACCCACGTTCCAGGCATAACCGTGTGCTGTTGCAAGCATTAATGCATCTGCTGAGTTGCTCGAGAGCTTTTGTGTCAGTTTGTTTCGAAGTTCCAGTAAAATATATTATTTGTGACAGACTTAATTTCCAGTTTTCAATGTCACTGCTTATGCTTTGATTTATTCATTTTAGTCTTGATTTTGTATGCTTTCTCTGCTCCTACATTAGCTCTTCAACGTTTCATTTGTAAACGTCGCTTGCAGGTTCTAGGAACGCAAAAGCGTAGCTTTACGTCAAATCGATTTACTAATAAAAAGTTTTGCCCACCCATTCCTTGCTTAGCCCCATTATAGATAGTACTTACTAGATTACAGATATGTGCAAGTTTGAATCATGGCAAAAAGATGAAAGCGGGCCCATTGCACTCAGCTGATTCTGCAAAAGCTGACGGAAAACCTTGAGCTTTTCAATTCTTTTTTAAGAAACATGCCAAATGTTTTGGAAAACGTTGAACAGAAAACCGAATGACGTTGTAATATAATTTTCCAGCCTGCAGGTTAATTTGTCTCTAACATTCACGAGGTGCACTGCGTCTGGCTAAAAACAACGAAATTTAAGATTACGTTGTGCAATCGCAACGTCGTTCTGCAAAACACAAACTTGACCTGCGTTTATAAATATTATGATACAGTCAAAAAACTTCTCTACCATCAGCACACATCTATACAAAGATTAAATTTCAGGAGTGTAGTGATAGACGCAAAAAATACAGAGAGACATAAAAATCAAATGATTGAATGGCATTTTATGGGTAGCATCCACTTTTCTTTTCGTCTTTGGCTTTGAGGGTATTTATGATAAATGGCAAAAATGCACTGCTTTATTTCCAATTGCTAGGTAAACAAGTCCCAGTTCAGTCGTGCTTCATACACCTGGGATGGTTTTCTAAATCACGAACGGCTTACGTATTCCTCGAAGTCATTATCTCGTCGGATTCCTTTACGCATTGTATTTTGAGGATGATTTACATTCTCAACGCACACTTTAGGGAATTTGTCTTGCAAAAAGAACAGAACAAGTTAGTGATAATAGTTGCAAAACCCAGGCAAAGGTCATCGGTAAATTGCTTATAGCACTTAGCGACCAATTCAATCCACTCTTCGTGAAGATGGCCTTGCGCTCTCTTTTTCAGCATATACTGTATGTGACGCGAAATGTCTGGTTAAACACATCAAAGCCACCAACGAGGTGAACCAATGTGAGACAATCTGCAAGAAATGATGCAAATGCATTGATCAATCCTATCAACGCCGACAATATGAAATTCCGAATGACAACATCCTGTAACGCAAGATCACACGTAAAGTGACAAACAAAGGGCTTAACCGAATTAGCTGTAATTACACAAAGCAAGTTCCTCATCCAACCACCCCAGGTGTGCGCTTGACAAAAACGATTGGCAATTTATACATTCTCGATAATTATCGATTGGAGAGACTTGAAACAACATCAGGAATAATAACAAAAATGTACACATGAAAACATGACCTAAAAAGTAAATTTCCGAGTGGGTCATGGGAGCATCTGAACACACAACACTGCCATTATTCAAACTATGAAAAAATATTGCCATGATTGAAACTATGAAAAACATTACTATAACTTACAAATACGACAAATTATGTGATAACTTGAAACTATGAAAGCTATTGCGACAACTTTGCAATACTAAAACTACAACGGAAGTTGAAAATAGTCAAACAAATCAATAAACGATATTACCAAAAAAATATTTAAACAAGTCAAAAACAATTGAGAAGTCCAAGAAACACTTAGGTGAGCGTCTGGATGCCAGTAGGGTTTTGGTGCTGACCGGCCAGGACTGCCTCTTCCACAGCAGCAAACACAATCTAATGTCCATTTGTTACCACTATGGTGTGTATGTCAATTCTCTTTAATAATAAAAAAGTTTGACTTGGGTATGTGTTGGTAAAAACTATTTGTGGAAGAGTATAAGTATGAAATTTGAAAGTGAAAAGAAATTGACACTTGAAAATCACCTAAACGGAGCACACAATTTTTCACAAAAACCTAAGTGACTTTAGTATTTTCTTTAACCTCAATAAAATGAACGATTATTTTGCTCGTTTCTTCAACTTTAATCAAGACGAAATTTTTCCTGGTTCTGCAAGCAAAGGTAGATTTTTTGGTTTTCCAACACAACGAAAAATCCAAGCAAGTCATCGACTGCTGCAAGTTTTAGTGATTGCAAAGTGGAAGTATTGTTGAAGTACCTTTATTCAACAGAAAAGAAATGTGCGATACAGTTGGCATGTATTGCAAGATCCTTTCTTATTGGGTATTTGCCGGTGATAGTGTACATGATGTGGAGCGGTCGAGTTGCATCGAAGGATCGATTGTGAGTATTACGAGTTTGTGTGACTCTGAGAGCTGTTATGTGCAAAAACTATCCCATGGAAAACTCCCGAAGTTTTACAGAATACTAAAATTTATCCCATGCCAAAGACAGCTGGACGATTAGTTAATTGCAGAACAACATTTACGTTTTTCTTAAAAATTGTAAATACATGTGCCTGTCCATTGCAAAAATTATATGTATGTACTCAAACATATTCAAAGTATAAAGCAGCAATTATTGTAGAAACATTTATCAAAATTTGTTAAACAAACCACCGTGTTTCCACCAAAAATTCGTAAAATCCGGAAATCCGCCTCTGTTTATTTTCGATGTTTGGCGTTTCAATGCACTTTCGGACTGTATTCTAAAAAATACTTTCTGAAGTAAATAATGCAAATTATTGTCGTAATATGCAAATTAGCGAAATATGCAATGAGTACAGAACAAAATGCGCAAAATCATTATAGTTTTTATGACACTATATTTGAACAAAACTATTGGACGCAATGTTTGATTCGAGTGTGTAACTCGTTGTTTGCATAGACGTCGGAAATCTCGCTGAGCAGTAAGGTATTTGCTTGTTTCATTACATGTCGTAATCGGGCTGTTCCAGGTGATTTCGATGCAGGTTTTTACATGTGCAACGCACGATGAGTCATTAAGTTTTCGGTCAATCTACACGTTTGTCGAAATTGGTTGTCCTTTAATATTCTTAACCCCCATTTTCCAGGGTATGTTTGTTGTTTACTCCCGTGGACTGCAGTTGTCGTCCATAAGACTAGTAGCACGACCATTTATTTCAGGTTGTTGTAATCCTTGCGTCGTGTGGATGGTTTGTTTACCCTTTCTGAAAAAAACGCCGTTGGTTGCAGTTTACCTTTCACTTTTCAATTTTGATTGAAACGCGTTGAAGTGTTCTCTTCTTAAAAAATCGCTAGTTTACTGAAAAGTGGGAATCCTAATTTACTAAACACAGGTCAAGTTGAAACAACATGACTGAAAAATCAGAGTTTATAAATGTTTTTAACTTTAAGTTCCATAAATGCTTTTCTAGAAAAGCAGTTTGAGCAGTAGGCACTAAGTAACTAGAAATAATCAAGGATTCTTTGAATCGCTGTCTTAAAGCAAAGCCTTGTTATATTTTCGTAATGTTGTGAAATAATATACAAAGCACAAAAAAATAAATCACAGAGAAAAATGTTACTAAGCACCTATATTTACGAGTATAGGGGTTCACAGAAGTCTATTTACCCAAACTTAGACTGTTGATTTAAGGTAAGTTTCAACGCAAGTGCAATTTTTCAGAGTCGATTATTGGTTGGGTATTTCCACGTACCTTCTTCTTCGTTTTTCTGAATGCATGAACCCAGTGGCCTACAACGCCTCGTCAAGCCGCACGAGGAAAGCTTCTTTGACCTTGTTGAAGCAAATGAAGTGAGTCCACTTTTCAACCTAACATTTGTTTACAAGTGATAGGTCGTGGTGATTTTGGTGCTATGCTGTTTTCTATCAACGAAACTCGGTCTTACAAAAATTTCCGCATGCTATTTTTAAAACTTTTATTTGCTTTGGATGCTACGTAAGTGATGCCCAGGCCTCACAGTTGTTTAAGATGATCTATTTTTGCAGAGCATGATGGATAAACTATAACGTAGCATATGCAATTGGATGATGCAAATTGAGAAAAACATTTTTTAATTCATTTTCCTGTTAAAATTATACCGAATCTTCCAAATGAAAAGGTGTTCAAGCTCTGTTCCTTATGTCTGCGGCAACGTCTTTGAGTACGATTAAACTCATGAATTTACTTGTGTTTTTATCGGACTTTCACTCCCTTACGGGTTTTAAATGCATCAGCTATAATTCATTTTACATATTTCGTATCGCACTATATTTCCATTCTTTTAATCGCATTTCATTTTTATCTTCATACCATACAATTTCAGCGTAGTTGTTATTGCAAGCAGTTCATTAAGATAAGATAAGATATAAGATAACGAAAGCATTTCACCAAACTCCTGATTATATTGAATTCTTTCGTAAATGTAGGTCACAAGTGTTGAATTAAACGTTCTTCTTAGTAAAATACTCCACACTCATCACTATTTTACATAAAAATGTTAACAATTAGTTTGTAATGTGAAGCGGAACACTCGGTCTGCCCCTCTTGGCGTTCGAACTTCCTACCGAGGAAGTGATTAAAGCCAATTGCTCGCTATCTGCGCCTTAACCGATTTGATTTCTGATCGAGGCATTTTCACTTTCGACTTTCACATCAGGCACATTTGTCTGATGCAGTTCCCTCCGACTTAGCCGAATTCCATGTAGTGGCACTTGTGTGACCACTGCAAATGCTCGATTGTCACTTTCTGGCGTTTTACTTTTCTGATGAGGTGCTGCAAATTCCAAGGTTAGAAATCTTTCTTAAATCATTTGCTGCAACGTCCAAGGTTATAAATCTTTCTGAAATTTGCAAATTCTGACAATGTTCTACGCTGAATGCGTTCAGAAACCCCAAGCTTGCAAATGTTTCTCAAGCTGATAAATAAAGTTGTACATAAAACGTTGCCTTGTGTGTACGTATACCTGCTGTAGTGATAGAAAAGAATAGGCGTTTAAAATTTCTGCCCAGAATTTGCATGTAAGCACTGTTGGACCTAAATTAATCGCATTGTTTGACCTAAAAAATTCAAATGCATATCATAATATAGAAAAAACTTTCGGAATATTTAGCCTTAAAATTCGCTGTGGCATTTATGTCTCAATGCAGTTCTCAACGGTATCTGATGCATATATTCGTACAGTACTCACTGCTAAAATTAAATCAGCGTTTTGAACTCCTAAATGCATTTCAGAATAATATCTGCGACTAACTGTTTTTGTATTTTGGTGCCATGTGCACAGCGCGTTGTAATGAATCTTCTATGTTCAAATGAAAAAGCAACGAATTGTGAATGAGTGCCACCTTTGGCTTATTAGTTTTAACTCTTATCAGTGGGACACGTTTGTCTTTCCAAACCCATCCCATGGCAACTTATTACGGTCCCAACCCATGAGATATCCTCAAAACTGGTAACACGAAATATAGCATGTCATTCTTGCGATTGGACTGCCATCAGAGCAGCATTCACTACAAAAGTAATCGCATGGCCGACGGCTCAGAGTAAACGGAAATACGCCGCCGCAGACCATTCGTGACATTCTAAACCAGGGGTCTCCAAACAACGGCCGCGAATCCTGCCCTTAAAGTCACTTTATCAGTAATTAAACGATAACTTGGTAACGAAAAATTTGTTGATTTGGTGGAATGTAACATATCGCGAAAAATTACATTACGTAAGAGGGCCGCTTGAATGCCATTTGGCAA
>JGI24159J19872_10014336_pt1 | contig 10255 bp, 8 predicted proteins | sample Ectturendosymbi4_FD_19872 | JGI IMG/M metagenome (IMG submission 19872) | reverse complement strand
ATTCATAACCGCTTGGTTTGATAACGAATGTGCTGCTACGCCTGTGGTACTGCCAAAGAACATTTTGCAATGCACCCGATCTCGACTTACAGTACAACGTTGGCGAAAAACTAAGAAAATAAACATCAATATTCTGATCGCTAAGGGGGGGCTTGAGCCCCTTCAGCCCCTCCCTGGCTGCGCCTTTGGTGTTACCGGCAACTAATTTTATCAAAAAGTGCAACGCTTTAGAAGCAGGAACATAACCGAGAACAAAAAATCATATTTATGATTCGCGTACTGAGAGTTGCCATGGTTCGGTCATGCTGCGAGACCAATTAATTTGACCGAATTGTAGGTCGCCTCTGCGAAATCCGAGGGTATGTTCTACCAGGAATTAAGGTCACAACGCGTTTTTATTTCATGTTGGGACTTGTTCTAGTCACACCAGACTGAAATTACTGCCGAGTGCCGTGTGAACAAGTCAGTCAATGCCCCCGCAGCGGATTTTGTGAGACTAAGTACTTGCGCAAAAACGCGAAGTGTGACGCTTACGGACTTTTTCGTGGCACGAACAGTCACAGTCGGCGAGCAGAAGATCAGCCCGAAGTCGGATATTTTTTAAAATAATTTTTACCGACTCGTACTACTCGAGACCAAACTCCTTCCGACTACCCAGGCCTGGTAGTGGTAGCAGTATTACAGTAGTTCAGAATATGTTGGAATATTTTTACATGAGCTCCGCAGCCCTCATTCAAGGTTGACGGTTGTCTGAAGTACGTCAAAACAAGAGTTGGACATATGAAGGTTATTATCATCAGCAAATAAAGTAGTATGAAAAGAGGAAGATTGAGTAATATCATTAATGTAAATAGGGGAAATTAAAGGCGCGAGGACACTTTCAAAACACTGCCTTACATGCTCTACAACATGGAAAGTTTGATCGATAAGTTTACCAATACGTATATGCATTTGATTGTGCAACTTATTTAATGTCACGGGGGCTTGAAACAAAGGACAGTAACTTAAGGGAAGCGTGGTAGAAAAAAGGCTAAGAACCACAGTTTTAGGGTATTGGAAAAACGAACAGTTTCCCTTATCTCATATCCGAAGACTGCTATTCGAGAACTCCTGGGCAGGTCAGCGACATTGGCTCCGTCGGAGCGAGTCTTTAGCCATGCTGGCGAATTACACAGCGCGAAAGGCGCCACTCTTGGCGTACGAATTTTTGCTATTCATGATTATGAGAATGAATCCGGGTTTGGGCGTGAATTGAACTTGGATTTGAAGTTGCTTTGATTTGAATAAATCAGTTTTTTTTAAAGGAATATGTTAGGAACCCGGTTTGGATTTGTAGGGACCCGATGATAATTTTCTCTGATTCTAGGGACCCGATTTGAAATTCTAGGGAATCGGGTCTCTAAAATGCCTTAAAAAAACCCTGGAATAAATGCAATTCGAATTTTTGTTCAATTTCTGGTTTTCGCAAATCCGCCAATTTTAATTCCAATCTAATTTGTGACAGCTGATTTAGCTCTAATTTTAATTCTAATCTAATTTAGAAGAGCTAAAACATTCAGTTATCCAAGTTTGTCACGCAGTCTTCTTTGCTGTGAACTGTACATCGGCAACATCGCATAACTGTGATGCAACAATAGTGTTCTTCATTTTACAACAAGTGACGCAACAACGATCAATATTTATTGTTCTGCTATCTACACTCAACCTCCTGTACAGCTAACTTGCCTACATAGAGTCTGAATGCGGGACGGTGATCTAAAAAATTTCATAATGACGCATCAACATACTGAAGCAAGAAATCGTTTCTCCTCAAAAACGAGGAATCCTTAAAACTCTCGGAACCCCACTAAATGTTTTGCGAAACCCTAGGGTTCCGCGCAGCACCCTTGTTGAAGAGCACTGATGCAGGCCATTTTGCTAAAATATCTTCTTCAAAAAGGTCGTAGGACGGTTGACTGAGCATGATAACGTCATAATGCCACTGCTTACAGGCAGGGCCTCCAAAAGAAATCTTTTTAGGCGGCACAAAACTCATTTGGGGGCCCTAAGACTTGCAAAAATATTTTTAAATAAATAAAAATTGAGGCTAATGAATGTGCATCAGGCTTCAACAAGAAGTGCTCGTTTATTGATCATACGAAACATGCTAAAACATACTGGTATTCAAGCAATGTGACAACATTACCATTTTTTAAACATGACTTTTAAATGTTCATAGTAAAATCTTATAAAAAAAGCAATTAGACAAAATCATTAAACAAACGTATAAGTACTTTTCTGACTTTCTTATTCGAAAAATTTCTAATAACAGGTCTAATCCAACTACTTGCAATTAAGATAACGATTAGGCTGAATGCCAAATACTTGACTGTTTCTTGATCGCACCTTCAAACATAATTCTCATAATTTTCTGCACAAGTTAAGTGGACAGCGCTATCTCAGTAATCTTTTAGATATAATTACCACAATATAAACAGATTGGAAATATCTAGAAAAACATATTTTGCAGATAGTGGCGTAGCAACCCACTAGCTACTCTGGCTATAGCCAGGGGCGACACGTTCCAAGGGGCGGCAAAATGTAGTCGCCTATTGAAGCAGAGATAATTGAAAAGAGGAGGGGAATTATTCAGACTGACTAATATTTTTCTTGATTCCGTCAGTTAAGTCCCACGCCCCATGAGAATCTTCTTTGGCAAATGAGGGCGACACAGCCGATATTATTAGCGCCATGGCTGCAGCCGCGTTATGCTCACCACAGCTATGTCGCTACCTATCTCTCAATATTATTGCGTGACAATGGCCGCTATTTCAGGAATCTATTCGAAACGCGCCTACTCTAGCAAGCTGCAGCATCGTTTGTTGGTCAAGGTTCAGCCCAGCGGTTCTCAAACTTTTATGAACCGTGAGCCCCTTCTTAGTTTAACTGGCGAATACTTCATATATCTGTGACACTTGGGTTATGCAGTATCGCGCGGCAAAGCTACCTAGCGTAGGCCTCTGCTCGTGGCCCCAGTGAATCGTTCTATGGCCCCCAAGGGGTGCCGAGGGTCCCGTTTGAGAAACCCTGGTCCAGCCACTACAGCTGGAGCTGGGCTTTTTAAACTATTTGCTGCAGTTATTTAGAAAGCTCTAAAGTAGTTAAGCTATAGTTCTGTGCTTTATTGATAGGAAAGGGAAGTTGCTCACTTGATTAATACTTCCGCTCATCCGGTGGAGAATGTTTTAACAGATGACTAAACGGCTGTTAATCTTAGGGCGTCATTGTACGCAGGTTTTTCCGAGAAAATGTGAGTGCTGTGTTGCAACGCTTAAGACCCAATAATGTAAAACGTTGCGTACCAATGGTTTTTAGTCTTATGTCGCACAAATGAGCTAAATTTCACCCAGTTAGTCGCAGTAACGTTAACTACAGTCAGGCCCGTCGCCAGAATTTCGCAGCAGGGAAGCCAAAAATCACAAGGGGGGAACATTTTTAAATACAATATTGGATGTATGCAGCAACCGCTACGAAAAAAGTCGCTTGCAACATGTAAACTTTATTCGCATTTAATTCGACCAAGAAAGTGATACAGATATGAACGCCGAACCGACCGAGCACCGTCATTTGCTCTGTTGCAATTTGGGCAAGGAAAATAGCATATTTTCGAAATCATTAAAACTTCTATCTTCTTGTAGATTGTCCTCGCGTTTCACCTTTGCCCCCGCCTCCTCTTTCATGTCGCACAAGCTACAGCATATCAGGCGATTCGCTAAACAGCAGAAATGAGCAAATGGACCAGGGGTTCTCAACCTTTTTTCTCCCGTTTACCCTGTGTCAGCTTCCTGACATAAAATTTACCCCCCCTTTTTGTTGACTCACTAGCGCTGTAGAAAAAAACAGCATTGCAACTTCCGCATCATTAAATTTACCCCCAGGATAGGTAAAATTTACCCTCAGGGGGTAAATTTACCCCCGGTTGAGAACCCATGAAATAGACGATACAGCGTGGGAATTGAGGCACAATAGCGGAAACAATGTCATCCTCTAAATTTGTCGGCCTGATCCGATAGTGATAGATCATAGCTTGAGAGTTAATTAGTCAAAGCAGGGCCAGAGAAGTATCAAAACAAAGGTCCTTTTGGCAGCACCACTAGTTGGTGGTAGCACGAAGAAATTGCGAAGAAGACTTTCTAAAAAAATGGTTCTACAAAACACCTAAGAATGGGGATAGAATTTTGAGATCTTGGTTATTATCCTCAAAATTGGAGTGTGGGTTGTATTGTTTTTGCTGTAAGTTGTTTCGAATGGGTAATGATCATTCTTTACTTGTTAAGTATATTGGTCAATTGTCTCAATGTAGGTTAATTATTGTTGCTGATTTTCTTCCTAAACACACTTGCTATTTGCATTTCCCCTTCGTTAATTTCTTCTTTTTTGTTTGCGTTTCGGTTTCCTGTCATTCATTTTGAAAATTTTTGTTTAGCTGTTAATCGTCTTGGGAGTTGAGTGAAGGTGACTTCGGTCATACCAACTCCCGCCCACTACAAATCTTGTGTTTGTTCGAAAATACTAATTGTTGAGTAAATGCTGCAAAATCGTTGTTTTTTACGTTCATGTTTGTTTATTTGTTGTTGTCTTATAATCTTTCTTCTGTTTGGAAACAGTTCAACTTAAGGTTTTCTGTTTATAGTAGTTGTTACCTGTTCGAATTCTCTACTGATATCATCATGTTGTAGGTATTACTAGCTGCAGTTGTGCGTTGGGTCCCGCGGCATGGTGTTCGGGGAGGTTAAGCAGTCGACAATTTACGCTAAATTTGGCGAAAGTTCTTGCAAAAAGGTCTTCAAAAACAAAAGATCACACCATGGTTGACTGAGCACGATGACGTCACAAATATAACATCACCGCCCGCGCTGGGGGGCGGCATTTTCTGCTAGGGCCAGGAGCGGCAGATTGTGCTCCTACGCCACTGTATGCAGGTTCCTAAATGGTGTCACTTTCCTCCTGACTTCTCAACTGAACCTTAACTCTTTAAGAAATGTACACAGTTAGCGATAGCAATACTGCCAACGTTGCTCTCATACCTCGTATCAGTCCCGTCGCCACGGGGGGCTTTTGGGGGTTTAGCCCCCAAAAACTAAACTCCAAGCCCCCCAAATTGAAACAAGAAACACTATAAATCAGTTGAGAATTTGTCAATTTTTAGAGTGTCAAGCCCCCCCGCAGAAATGCAAAGCCTCCCTATTGAAAACTTTCTGGCGACGGTTCTGCCTCGTATACTTCTACAAACTACACTTCATACCATACGAAGGCGAAAATTCAGTGCATTACCTCTCTCACAAGCAAATCTTGAATTCATTCCTCCAGCCCGGTATTGTCCAACTGGTGGATAGATTTTTTCAGGTAAAAGACATTCGTGGTTATTCTAATAATTCTGACATGATAGGCGAGACTGTAACGTTATGCCGCAATCTCAGAATGAATGGAGTCGATCGAGATTGAATAAAACGCTGGTAGTGACATGAGACTGCAACTTCGTTGAGTAACTGTACCCTTGGAATGAGCTTATAACAAGAATAAATGGACAGAAGAAAATATTTTGTCAACCGACTATTGCTTCTATTTTTGACCGCGAGCCACAATAAATAGACACACGGGCCACAGGCCGGTGACCACTGCTTTAAAGCATTCTGTCGAAATACTGTAAGTCAGGGGTTCTCAACATTTTCAAGCATGTGGCCCAATTAATAAAGAAACGGAAGGTCCATTTGCCAACCGACTATACAACTTCTTCAATGCGACAATTGTTGCCAGGCGCGGATTTACCATTAGCCTAAAAAGGCTTAAGCCTTGGCCCCCGATTTCGAGGGGCCTCAAAATTTGGGAGCAAGGACAATTTCCAGCATTTCTGTAAGCAATTATATTTGCATTTTGTTTTGGTTCAACGCACATTTTATACTATGCCTCTAACAAAAGATCTCTACAGAAGAATGAGCGCGAAGGATTGAAGTCAGTGACGATAAGCATTCTCTTTTTATGGCGTTGAGAATTGGTTATTGTTACGTATAATGCGTGGAACAAATGGTCTGAATCCACTTTAAGATTACACGAGGCCAGTGAAGTACTTAATTAATATGTAATGTGAGCGTGGTCAGATAATTTCACCGTTGCCTTTTTCGTTAGTTTCATACTGTGACTGTTTTTGTTCCTGATATTGAGGTTACTTCAGAATAAAGTAATATTTTTATGAATTGGAACAACTTGTTCAGTGAATGTAAGAAGCATGTGTAGTGCTAACTTGTATGACATCAGTCGTCGAAAACCTTCCAGAAGGGCCTCCAATTAAAATAGCCCAGGGCCCCGAAAATGAAAATTCGCCTCTGATTTTTGCACATGCATAGAGCAGAAATAAAAACAACATTTAATGATGCAACGTACGCTACAATCAATGCGAAGTTTGAGCCAGTCCCATCGCCACGGGGGGGCTTTGGTGGGCTTAACCCCCCCAAACAAAACTCCAAGTCCCCCAAATTGAAACGTGAAACACAATACATCAGTGGAGTTTTAGTCAATTTTTAGAATGTCAAGCCCCCCCGCACAAACGCCAAGTCCCCCGGCAGAACCGCAAAGCTCCCCTATTGAAAACTTTCTGGCGACGGTTGTGGTTTGAGCCCGTTTCTTGTTAGAAAGCAAAGGTATTCGAGGTTCAATACATGATAAGGCACAGATCAAGCCATCTTCCATATTAAGCCTGCTTATAGATTTTGTTTTCATGGCAACAAGAGACCCTGTTTTCGAGATTCATCTTGCAAAACGTACTCAATTTCAATAATAGCCTACAAGGCCGTGGCCCGTCAAAAATTCTTCCGTGGCAAACTCGTGGGCCATGGCTCACAGGTTGAGAAACCCTGCTGTAAGTGGTTAGTTTTTCCTGTATGGTTTCAAAACCTTCACATTTCTGGGTATGTCCGCACCGCTAATCCTAAACTCATATACGATTGGAGCCTGCATCTGCTTGCGGCGCAAGTTCAACAATCAGAAAAATGCACAGCACACTGCCGAGGTGCACTATAAGCACTTGCGTGCTGCACTGAAGTTACTTGTTAATTTTTAACTTTTTAGTTATCTTACACATATGCGCAACATTCGAGAGCTACTGTTGTTAGATTAGATTTTATTGTGAACCAGTGGCGTAGCCAGCCCAAAAATTTGGGGGGCCAAAATGTTTGATTTTAGGCGAATAACACTATTTTGTTTAGAAAAAAGCCTCTCAAAGCACAAAATGACTATATTTTCCAAAAATTTGGGGGAGGGCATGGCCCCTTTGGCCCTCCCCTGGCTACACCTATGTTGTGAACTGGCATGCTTCCATTCAAATTTCACTTGAAGTATCTCTTAGTTTGAGACTCTTGATTTATTGGAGAGAGTTTTTATTAGATTTGTTTGAAAATGTTTGAAAATGAAAGACGTAAAGGAAAATTCAGTTCAATGGACAGACTGGGACAGTAATCGTGAATGTCTTAAATTCGACAAAGTAGGCAAACATTGAAATTCAACAAAAATAATTACTGCTAAATTATCAATGCATCACATCAGGAAAATGCACCGCCAGCAATTCACATTAAAAACCACACTAGCTTACCAAATCCTTTAGGCCAAACCAGTTTTATCACCGGGATTAATTTCGCTACACTATTCCGAGTTTGTTAGTAACAAACACTCAAATGTTCCTTCATTCTTGGGCCCTCCGTAGTTGCCGGGCCCTGGAACAATGTACCTGCTGTCCCCCCTCTCATAGGCCCTGCTTACAGGGACCCCGCTCATAGGTCTTGCATTGTGACCCGCACTTGCTAGGGCCGACCCGGTTTACACGTATTTAACACCGAATTTTACTGGACATCTTTTTAGTGTTAAATCCACGTGAAACTTGGTACTTTTTTGCCAATTCACCTTTGTGTATTTTGATTTATGTTTAATTTCAAACATATTTTCGTGTCGTCATGCAACTATAAATCTTAGAATGAAACTTTTGACATTAATTTCATGTATTATAATCTGATGTAACCTATTAAAATTTGATGTTAATAGGATAAGGCTAAGTGTGATTGGTGTTGCTTTCAAAACACTTCTAAACAACGAGACTGGGAATCTGTATTTTACAAAACTTCACTTCTGCATCGACCCGGTGACTATATTGGTTTCACACCAAGCTGTCCCCCACATTGTAGAGCAAAATTGCGCCCTTGAGTATCGATCAAACTGACTACAGTCGCGAAAATCCCTAATAGTGTACAGTAAAACTCATTTAACGATTTACCTACTGCTGCTCATGGCGCAACCCTTGATGCATTTTCACGACAAACCCGTCACGGCTCAACGATTGGCCGCTTAATGCGTTCCTATTCTGTCAAAAACGATTTGTATGGTGGCTCCACATATCCGAATTTACACTTGAAATTGTAAAGAAAACTTGCAACTGTCGTTAGAAACGAACGAAATGTTCTGGGACACCGACAAAACGGGCCGCTATAGGCGTAGTGACGATATAGTCGAAGCAGGGACACCAGAGAACGGGGGAATTCAAAAGGAGGCAATTGTCAAATGGGCGGCAATGGGGGCGGAGGTGCCTTTTCACAACAGTATCATAGGTAATTTTATGGTTTATTAAGATCGATTGAAACAAATTTATTGCAGCTACTCGCGCTCCCAGAAAATGCAGAATGTTTTTTACGTTATTATTTTTGAGGTCAACATTGATGTTGAACAGAAACAAACATAATTTGTAACGGTTTTTTGTTGTTTTATGAGTTTCCATTACCCTGAACACTTCTGCTGACCCCCCTGCCCTAACGCTGGCCGGGAGTCCCTGAGCCGAAGTTATAAAAGTCGAACTCGAATGCACGTACAAGATTGGAATTCTGCCGGGACCGACGAAAAAGTGTGGTTATGGACGACGGCGAATTGTCGTTATTGGCGGATTCTATTGTACTTCGACAATGCCTTGGCAGCAGAAACAGCAAACGTGGTCCGTGCACTAGCAATACAAAAACTCGACTGGTGAAATGAGATTAGCGCACGCGCTGTGCGTGAAATCAATGATTACTATAATCACTGGTTAGACGCGAAACACCCTTGGCGCAAATGACAGACCGGCACAAGCCAGTCCGCGCGTACAGAAAACAATCACGAGTTAGAAAACACCAATTGAAGCGAAAGGATACATCGACTACAGTTATACCCCTTCTTCAAAATGGTATGCATGAGTTAGGAAAATTGCGTTTGAAAAGGGAAAAGAAAACTTCACTGAAAAGGGGAAAGGTAAACTACAATATATTATGCTATTGACACAAAATTTTCTTAAAAGTAAGTCTTCAAAGACAGTTGGGTGACTGAATGCCGGTTAATTAAAGCTTAGGTATGCAATGCATGAGTGCTTACAGAAAAAGAAAAAGCGCAATTAGATTTTTTCTGCAAAGGCATGATTGTACAAGTATTATTATACTTATGGGTTTATTGACACTTTATTCAACTGCACGGTTTTGTGGTTCCACGACTTATTTCTGTGGTTCTTTTTTATAGTGCTCGTCCTGTTTGTTAGAGAAATGTTATCACGAATGGAATTGCTGTAGTGTCTTTCAGTAAAGTTATCCAGTCAAAGTTAATTTTGAGATGCTGGATTTTGTAGTTTTCAAAGTTAATTTTGAGATGCTGGGTATTGTAGTTTGTGTCGTACTTCTGTATGGGGTGCCTTTCGTAAAAATATTAAATCTGACAGATTTAGCACAAAAACTGCTATCTCTGCGCATATTTAGCTATCTCTGTGCAGAGATAGAGATACCATCTCTGCGCGCATTTAGTTATCTCTGCGCAGAGATAGCTACCTCTGCACAAAGATAGCTAAATGTGCACGCAGAGATAGCTAAATATGCGCCAAGATAGCAGTTTTTGTGTTAAATCTGTCAGATATGATATTTTTACGAACGGCGCCCCATACTTCTGCGTACTTGCCACACTGCATTAGAAAATGCTCTACAGACCGTTTCTGGAGTGTCACATGTGTTGCATAATCCACGGGGTAGAGACTAATTCTATGTAAATAGCAGTGATGTTGTCGAGACCGTAACCTCCGAGACCGAGACCTGGCTCAAATTTCGAGACGAGACCGAGACCGAGATCTTGTCATAAAAGCCGAGACCGAGACCGAGACCTGGAAGTTCGAGACCGAGACTCGAGACCTCACATTTCTCTGATGGTAATTAAAGCTAACTCCTTG
>JGI24159J19872_10014334_pt1 | contig 10255 bp, 8 predicted proteins | sample Ectturendosymbi4_FD_19872 | JGI IMG/M metagenome (IMG submission 19872) | reverse complement strand
CTACTACTAGGTTGCACTATCATAATATAGGGATAAGTGGACTACGATAATTCGCTTGTGGTGACTATCACAGTAACTTGTTACTCATGGGCACCATCTGGCAGTGACCATTTATTTTCATGTGGCGCCATCTCCAGGCCGCCACACGGGTGAGAACTGAGTGGAACAGATGTCCAGTCTCCACGACGTACTAAAGGCAGTGTGGCTCCTTTGCGACGAAGCTCAGCACGGAGGATTCCCGTGAAGATATGAAGATTGTCTGCTGGTATAGGACGCACGCATCCAGTTACATAGTTTGCAAGGTGTTGTTGATGACAGGGTCAATGAGGGGGGTTGTAAGCACTACGGCACAAGACAAGAGCGCAATACTCTGCTGTTGAATGGACCAGGACTAAGGTGGCTGTTCGCAACGTTGTAGTCCCAGCACCTCAGCCCGAGCCAGCAAGCCGCCTCGAGAGTGCGACTCATGATGTCAGCTTTTTGCGAAGTTACTCGCGGTGTCGGCGATACGTGAGCGTCCTGTCCATCGTTACTCCGAGGTATTTGGGTTCGGAGCAAAAGGGCAGGTTTCGTCGTTGAAGTTGAGTTTCAGCCCACGTTTAGCTTCCTTGTTGTTGATATGGAAGACTGCCGACACCGTTTCTATAGTGCTGAGATTTAATGTTCAGGTCTCGAAGTATTTACCTGTAGTCGCCATGTTTTTGTTGAACACTGCTTCCACTGCTTGCCAGACTCCATCAGCATGCATGATTGCTTGATCGTCAGTGTATGTATACTTTCTTTAGACAGTGAGTGGCAAGTCAGAGGTGTGGATGTTGAGAAAAACGAGCGCCAGGGCGGATCTCTGCGGGAAGCCATTAATGACCGTCGTAACCTGTTCCATTTGTTATTACCAGGGTTGCGGAGTCGGTGTCTGAGATTTTTTGACGGATTCGGAGAAGGATTCCTAAGAACACTAGGAGTCGGTGTCGAAGTTGTTTTTTTTTATCTTACTCCGGAAGTTCAATTGAACCATTTGTTACAACGCACTCCTGAGTAAGGAATTCCAACTCGTGCCTGTTGAAATGGTAAAATTTCTTTTGAAACTTTTATCGAAACAAAGAATTGTTGCTGTGTACCACGATTTCCATTGGATGCTAGTTGCTATAAAATTGCTGACAGCCAAACTTCATTCACGTTGAGAAGTCGGAGTCTGAGTCGGGAGTAGGTGTCGGAAATTTTGGAAAGTTCGGAGTTGGGGTCGGACATTTTGCCTCCGACTCTATAACCCTGGTTGTTACCGGTGCTCAGGGTGAAGTCCGGGTTATCTATCAGCTCTATGATCATGCTTACCATGTGCTTGTCAGGTAGCAATCGCAGTAACTTGCACGTGAGGCCGCGATGCCACACAGTGTCGTAGGCTGCTGTGAGATCGATAAACACAGCTCTGACCATTTTCTGAGTCAAAAAACTATCCTGGATGTCTTTCGTCAGCAAGGTTATCTGATCTGCGGTTGACCTCCCGTGTCGAAAGCCCGCCTGTTCCTGCTGGATTAATGGTTCGACGTTCGACACAAGCTTAGATGAGTCTGTTGAAGATCTTGAAGGGGACATACAGCATAAATATAAGGTGATAACTCTTTGGGTCCTCCAATGACTTATTCGGCTTAGTGATCGTCACTACTAGTGCTCTCCTCCATATACTGGAAGAATGTTGAGTTGGGACATGCAGGAAGTGAGGAAATCGCATAATCACGATTTAAGAGCCAACCCGGCGCGGAGTATAAACTCCTGGAAAATAGAATCCGAACCCGAGATTTTCCTGGTTCTACTTGGTTGAGGGTAGTAGCAAGCTCCTCTGGCATGAAGAGGCCAGAGATGCTATCTCCCTCAAATGTAGGGAGCTTCCATATGTCGGACACCTCATTGTTGACAATCCTTGTAGACTCGCGATCCAACCTCTCTTGTGCGCCGTTCTACACGAGTTGTGAAGCGATGAAGTTTGCTGAGATGGGGGCAGAGGGCAGGAGTGTCCGTACCTCCCAGTACGTTTGTTGATGGTGATCCACACCTTTCGTCTTTAGTGGGAGAAGTCGATGGAATTGACGGCTTCTTCCCATCGCTCCTGCCTCTTCTGGTCTAGCCGTGAAAGTAAGGACGAAGTGACTCTGTCAGAGTCAGTCCCCACTAGGGCTCCGAGAAAGGAGCGATAAAGAGTCTCGCAGTCTTTGTCCCAACATGACACATAGCTCTTGCGACGGCCACGCGGGATAGATTGTTTAGCTGCAATTAGCGGGGTCTCGTATAGTTCCTGTTATGCCTCGTTGATGTTTGTTGCAACCAGAGGTGGCAATCCCTTTAACGGATTCTCCTGTAAGAAGACAAAAGCGATTCCAATCAGCCTTGCGAAAGTTCCAACGCTTCACCCGATTGCTGTAAGCAGGAATCTTGAGCCTAGGTGACGTTGTGGGAGAGGGTCGGTGTTGTGACCGCGGGAACTTTCCTAGAACATGTCTGTCAGGCAGTCGGTTTTGATGGTCGACACTCTCGAAGGTCAGGTCCGGAGTGGTGCCGACGTTCCATCGGTGGGAGAAAGCTGGCTACTCCCATTGGGATGTGCAGGAGCTCAGGCTGCTTTCCCACGAGTCCAGACTCTTAATATCAGGACGTGTTTTGTTGTAGCCCCAGCTGACATGCTGACAATTGAAGTCGCCAGCATACAAATTGAGGTGCGGGAACGTCGGGATGGCCGTTGGAGTGAGTCGGTAGGATGGAGGTTTGTAGACGTTAATGATCTTAATTACATCCTGCGACGTCTACGAACCAGCACTCTGTCTCTGAAATGCTCTAGAGACTGATCGTCCAGTGTCCATTTCAATTTTTCTTGAACAAATGTGGAAAGGCCGTGCTTCCTGCCCAGGACTGATCCAGCTAGTAAATAGCTGGGAATCACTATCTTGTCTGCAGTAGTGCAGTGGGTCTCCTGAAGGGCGATGACGCATGCCTTGTTTATGTAGGATAGCTGCTTGATGGCGCCATTCTTGCTTGCAGTGAGCCCCTCGGCCTTCATCTGCAGTATGCTGCGTCTTGGGTCGTTTTCGGCAGCAGTGACAATGCCGCGGGGACAGTGACAGCAGTGCGAGTACCGCGCCTGAAAAGGCCATATGTCAGGCTCTCACCGTGGGCCACTTGCAAGCACCTGTCATCCTGCGAGGGGTAAATAGTGCTACACGCATTCCTCATTTAATTCTGGGAAATGTGTTATGTATGGCCCAGTTATATATTGTACAAAATGATATTTAAAGCGCCTCATATTTGAAGCTATGCGAGTCGTGCACTTTTGTCTCCCAAAAAGTTAAGGCTCGGGGGTTGTTTGATCGTGGCAGCAAAAGCGTCACACTTATTTCAAAACGGCGTTTGATTGAATACTCACGAAAGAACATACAATGATTATTCCGGTCATGGAGGTGACTGAATTTTCTGCCAATGTTTTTGATGTTCATGAAACAATTGAAATTGTTATATTTGCTTACTTGCACCGGGAGAGGCGCGGATATTTTTTTAGGTCTTCGGTATGACGGTCTTTGACCCAAACCTTGAGTCGAACCCAACGTACCAGCTTCAAAGGTTTGTGCTAAACTTGCCGTACTTTTGGTGCAGTTAAAAACCTTGTTAACCCTTTATGTCCCCATATTTTCCCAATTTGGGCAAGTTTTGTCGCCAGGCGATTGAGCTAGAGAGCTGTTCAAACCCTCTGAAGATGAAAAGTCTTGCAGTTCCGAATAAAAAATTGAACGTTTTGGATTTCGTTTTTTTGTCCATGACGTCATAATGGGAAAAGGTTTACGCATTTTTGGCCTAGGTCAACGGGCCCTCGGTGCCAACCCAACGCGTTATTTTTTTACTCAAGTTTTATTGGAAATTAGGCTATAAAACTAGTCTTTAGAGCCCTTGATTCACTTTCTAGCGTTGCTGAGCCATAAATTTTGGTTTTTGAGTCATAAATTTGGAACTAGAAAAGCTAGAAAGTCAATCAATCGCTCTAAAGACTCGTATTGCAGCCTAGTTTCCTACAAAACTTGAGTCAAAAAAGTGACTTGTTGGGTTGGTGCCCAGGGCCCGATGTATCTCGGCCAAAAATGCGTAAACTTGCCCCCATTGTAACGTCACCCACAAAAAATCCAAACCAAACTTTTCCAATTAAAAAAAATCTATGCCACAAGACTTCCGCATCTTTAGAGGGTTTGAACAGCTCTCTAGCTCAATCGGCTGGCGAGCTATGTTTGTGCAAAGTTCAGCGAAATTCAGCAAGAAAAGTTACGCACGCGGGATTTAAAAGGTTTTAAAAACTGTTTGTACCCAATAGACGAACTCGTTGGCACCATTCCTTAATCTTTGCTTTTCTACTGACAGTAATTCTAATAGCTGTCTTCTTTCACAGTGTCACAATGAAATTTTTACTTCGATGTATACGAAAATTTGCATAAGAGCTATTGGTAACAGACAAAAGCTCAGTTTATATCAAAGCGAAGAAAAGTCGATGAATGTGTGGATGAGATTTTACAGCTTGAGAATATGACAAATGTTGAGTAAATTTTAAGGGAGGACCTGTGGAAGGATGATCAGCGGGAACTGTTTTTATTTGATGTATTCGGATATTTTGATTTTAATATACACAACCTGAGAAATAACTTTTAGTCACAGGTTAAAACTTGGCAATAACAAAATTGTACTTACCTGTCGCAAAGGATACTGTCGTCGCCACAAACACAGTCACGAGAAAAGCGAGGGTTGAGTAATGGAGCGGCGATAAAGCAAACAACGTGTCTTGGATCAACGGCCTATACGCACAAAAATTGTCAGAGTGCTGCTTGTGGGTTTTCAGGAAAATAATCAGCTCATGCCAACAATTTTAAGCTTTACAGAACCTCATTGAACACTTAAACCTGCCTACAAAATGGCAATGAATTTTATCTCAAACTTTTGCGTTTCAATAAAGATGTCGCAGTATGAGCGTACTGCAAGCTCCTATTCATATTTCTTTGAACCTTGGTTCGGAAATCGATTGCTGCAAAAAAAGTCCGAGACGAAAAACAGTGCTTACGCACGGTGGGCAATTCGCAATTGTTTGGATTCACTTTTCTTGTTTCTAACGTTTCTTCTTCATGTTGGAAGATGCAACGACTTAGCTGAAACTGTAAGCAGTATACCATGAGCTTTTTCTTAGGATTTTACCTTGAAGTTGTTTCAACCGTTTCCGTCGCTGTAAGAGTGGTGAAAATGCTATGTTGAGCAATTGACGTTCCTGTGGAGTTAAATGATGATGCCTCAACGCACATATCAGTGGATGTTGGTAAAAAGCCACTTTTTTCTGGAGGCGTTCCGTACACAAGACTACTTATTGCCACCCAACTTTGGAAAACGGTACCCAGTATTTGACCTATCATTGCCCCCTGTTGAAGAAAAATAAATAAAACCATAACATCAACCGCGGTAAGAACATGTGCTGTGTGCAATGCACTCATTAGAAGCTATGTTTGCTGCAGAATAGTGAAATAATAGATTTTTCAGTGCCTGGAATATTGCAAACAACGATGGTCATGTAATTAAACATATACCACAATAACTGATTATATATATTTTTAAATACATTGAAATGTGAAACCAACTTAGTTTTGTAGTTTTTCAATTGGAAATTCTTCTGCCGCAAACATGATTTCAGTGTCAAAGCCATCAAAGAACATAATCATCAAAATACCGCAGCATGAAATGCTGTTTAAACTGTTCGCACTTAAGTGATTTCCCAGTTGAACTAGGATAGTTGATTCGAATAATGATAAAATTGTCACAAAGCTGAACAAATGGTTTTGAAATTTAGTCGTTAACTTTGAAAATATCGGCTGATGAAAGTTCCAACTCAAAGTGTAACAAATTTGTGCATTTTTTGCTTTGACAAAAGAAAATGAAATAGCATCTCAACCTTTCCTTAAAGCAGCGTCACAACTTTGTGATGTTGACAATGGCATTTATGGACCCTTATAACACGACAAGTATCGCTTCCTGTCACTCCACTATGCACAATTCTACAACTTGAATATACAACACTAAACTATACACTGAACGCGAAGTAAGACTGCTGGTGCCAGTCTGACTGCTAGCACGTGCTTAATATTTCAATCTTTTTGATCATTCTGTGTAAGGCGTTTAGACATAAGTATTTGCAGATTCTGCATTACGACAGCATTTCTTAAAGCAAATGTATGGAATATAGCAATTCTTATTTTTTTGTAAAAAATAGTTCATTACTGACGAAAGGTAAAGGTATTGGTTATGGTTTATTGTTTGATATGACTCAGCCAACAAGCAGATGCACCGTAAAAAGCCATCGCACGAAGTAAATCAACCATTAACAAATATTAGAGCAAATTAAAACACAGTGGCCCAATAGCTGATCAATGTAAACAAAGAGGGGCGCTGTGTCACATAGGATTGTAGAAGGACCATGTCAGTCATCTAGTCAACCAACCCCGTTTATCACTTTTTGAAAAGTGTTGAAAAACAACAGTTGGAGATCAAATAAGCATAATAAAAAAATGAACGAACGCAGAACATGGTGAAGAAAATGTACAGGTGAAAGTGCATGCCTATCTACACAGATGAGTGGATCGAATTTAAGTGAAGGAATTTATTGTGATTAGAAAAGTTTTAGCAATACAAAAAAATAAAAAAAAATAATAATAATAGAAGGAAAAAAGTTACAAAAACTAATTAATGAGGTACAAAAGAAAAACAAAGCAAAACAGAAAAAACTAAAAAGTGTACTTTCATGCCGAAAAGCAATGAATCTGCACACAGAAGAAAAAAATAGGAAAAGTAAATATACATAAAAAATAAAAAGAATTACAGAATACTAGAATATACAGTATTTTGTTCTGGACAAGTGAAATGTTGCTAAAGTTCATAATTGGGAATTTTTTCATGTAGGAGGTGTTTCTTGTTTCCATTTGAAGGTAAATGTGGTTGAAAATTTAATATCGTCTTGTATTGAAGACTATACTTTTGGGTCAATAAATGTGAGGGAACATTGTCCTGCGGAAAAGTTAACTCTACGTAAAAACAGGTTATTAGAGGTTGCTAGTATTGTGGAGTAATAATTAATAAATTGAGCTGAGTGGAATAAAATATTCATTTAGATTTAATATCTTTCTTGATATATGAATTCGATTTATTTCCTACTTTCCTAGACCATTTGAAACTGAACAATGACTTTTCGGTGGTCTTTAGACCAGGGGCGTATCGAAGTTAGATGGCGCCTGGGGCGAGAAGCAAGTTTGGCGCCCCCATGTTCGAACATGAGATCGTTCGGAAGCAAATTTACTGTATTAAAGAAAGTACTTGTGTTTGTTGGGATTTCTCCGCGGCCTCCGTAGTGATTTGGGGCCCCCATAGTAATTCGGCGCCTGGGGAATTGTGCCCCCTTGCTACGACCCTGGTTTGGGCACAGTTTAATGAAGTCTTTGCCATTTCTGTTGCAACCANCAGAGGGTATTTAAAAAAATTTTCACGGTCCTATTTTTTTACCAACATAGATTAAAGAGATTATCAGCAGGTATATATAGTTACCTTTGCGTTACACCAAGGTGAAAACAAACCCAACGTGAATACGGCTATCATCGGACCAAAAAGACTGCCACCCAGTATAAAACCTAGTTGAATGATTGTTACGTCAATGTGCTGGATGCAAAACGCGTATCCCATTGATAGAAGTCCAAATGTAGCCACTGAAAAAGAGTTGTATCGGAGTGTAGAAGTTTACTTCACAGTCTGGCAAAACAAATATGAGTAAATGTATGGGTAAGGCCACAAGCGTATAGGTCTATTGCAATTCCATGATTACACCACTCAAGTTCAATTTTTTCAGATTTCATGAAAGGCGCGCAATCCTGTTGACATTTTTAGGCTGTAAATTCAATATATTTGCTCTTTACTTCGCAAACATGTTATTAGCTACTAAGCATGAAAATCACAACGCCCACCTACATTTGATTCAATAAACAAAGCAAGTGAAAAATCATGCAAACGTTATTAAACTGTAGCATACCAAGTATCTTGCTGATGGTAACATGCATGGATTGCTTGATGTTAGGCCATCTCTTTAAAATGAAATCTTCTAAAAATAAAATTCCCGCAGCATTGATTCCGGATGAAACTGCACTGGAAATAAGAAAGAATAAATTGGGTTTAATATCATCGTTTAAACCTACAACGCTTTGCAACGATGTCAATTTCTGATTTTTTTCGTGTCATTGCCTGTTTGTCAACATTCCTTCCCAGAGCGCTGGCCTGCTGTGTTCTCTTGTGTATCATGTCATCAAAGTCAAAGAATTAGTGTGCCTTTACTTGATTCAGTCTTTTTTCTTGACCCATATTCTTTATAGTACAGTGCTTTTTAAATGTGTAGACTGTAGATGGTGCTAAGTTAATGATTCGCTTGTGCTGTATACTGTACCTGGTAATTTGTTTGTCTGATTTGATGTCTTACACTTTATAACTGAGCTACTTATTGCATTTGATACTAATAGTGCTTACCTTGAAGTCTCTAAAGTCTCCATTATTATAATGTTGTGAACCAAAGATAGAGCATAAGTTAACTTGAGTTTTTTTCCAAGGTAGCACTGTACTGTGGTTATTTTGCCTTTAGCAGAAGGCAAAATAACAGAACACAAGTGATAGAAATTCGGATTTGAACACGATTTGGATTTTGAAACTGTCAGTTTATCATATTTGGATTTTGATTTCGGATTGGACTTGGATTTGAAAAACCTAAATCCGTTAACCTCTAGCGTGGGCTCCATGGAGAGGTCGATGGATTGGACAGCGAAAGACAACGTGGTCAACGTTTTTTTCCTCAGTGCCACACTCATTGGCCACAGAATTTGTGCAAGCTGGAGTAGAAATGTCAGACATGGTGCGGAGATGGCTCAGCCGGACCCACGCTGTTCTCAGCAGGTAGCGCAGGCGCTGCGCCATTCAGTAGCGCAGGCAGAATGAGGCAGAAGAGGCCCCAATGCACCACGCAACGGAGTTAGACAACAACGCCATGTTTCACACAGCCCGGTTGGCATTGCGGCTATGCGATGGCATTACCAAGTGGCGATGTAGGGTCTCAATTTCGAAATCTACAGCACGTCACTGCCAGCGCAGCACACAAACTTTGTTAAGATCACACTTATGCAAATTTCAGAGTGCAAATTAAAAAAATGATTAACAGGCAAACACTTATTAGTCCCCAATCAGGCGTGGTGATTTTGTGTGAAAGCTGTCGCAATCACTTCATCATTACAAACACTCTTATAGCGTTTATTGAAAACTGTTTAGTTAAGAATTACTTGATAATGATCACTACCTAAAGCAAACATTTGCTTGTCAAAATTTATTGATGCCTACTGGTGAAGGTATTTGACATCATATCCTGTTGCATTAGACCAGAAACTGAGCAGTGACATTGAAATGATCTTCGTGCAAAATAGCTAAAGATTGAACTCTGACGACGTCAGTGACTGGCCCCTCCCGAACAAAATTCCTGGCTGCGCCACTGGGGCCATTCCAGGAGGTTGGGATGAAAGTACGGAGTCTCGTTTGTTCTCCAACCACTCTGCATTCCATCGGTGATCCGCCCAGAGCGCCCACTTCTGGTGTTGGATGCCCACGAGGGTAGGAAGATTGTCCACTGGTGTAGGACGCAGGCATCCAGTTGTTACGGTCGATCTATTACTCACCCGCTCAAATCACGGCACTTGATCAGTTAATCAAGCGCATTCTTTTGAATGCCNGGAGCGGAGCATCGTCGCCTTGTTCGTTTGCTCGCAACGCCATATTCAGTTCTTTGTTCGCCGTGTTAGAGTTAGGTGGTCGTTGCGCTGCTTAGTTAAGCTGAAGTAACAGTGATCTTTGCAGTGAGTGGTAGTGTTGCAACCTCTCCGGTGGTGTTGCGTTGATTGTGTGATTCACCACGAACGGGATGTGCATGAAGAATAACACCATTAAATATGTAGCGCGAGCAAGCAATAGTAAGAGTGATTGCGAGCATGATCTCTATTGTTGCTTGCTGCCACGGTGCGAAGCTTTGCGCACATACCGCTCAGGATTTCCGATCGCAACAAAATGGTTGCTGTGACCAGGATGTGGAGGTCGTGCCGAGTTCAGCCTTCACACAAAGAACGTGCGATCGGTGTGGTTCGTTGTAAAAAGGCGGGGATGTTGTTGCAACCTCTCC
>JGI24159J19872_10014332_pt1 | contig 10257 bp, 7 predicted proteins | sample Ectturendosymbi4_FD_19872 | JGI IMG/M metagenome (IMG submission 19872) | reverse complement strand
ACTAGTAACGTTACTTGAAGATTTAGATTTTTCATTTCAATTTCTACGTGTAGCGCCTGGAGCAGCATAAATGAATAAATGACAAGTTACCTCGTGTATAGCAGCGTAGCATGTTTTGTAATTGCTGTTTGTGACATCGGCAATGGTATTTGTGTACTCCACGCTTCGTCTGATTGTTTGCATTTATCGTAACTCTGTTATCTTCGTTTCAGAGGAGTAATTGGTCTTGAAATTTCAGGCCGTTGCGGAGTAGGTTGCAGTTTGCCTGAGTGGATTGCGAGAACTAAAGGAACTTTTTTCGTGTGAGGGCATCTGAGCGATATTTGGTATTAGAGTTCGGCTTTAACCAATATCAGGAGTGTAGTGGACTGGGAACGCGTGGGAACGGCGTTTCCGTCAGAGCCGTCGCCAGACAGTCTTTAATAGGAGGGCTTTGCCTTTGTGCAGGGGGGCTTGAGATTTAAAAAATTGACAAAACTTCACTGATTTACAGTGTTTCATTTTTCAATTTGGGGAAACTTGCAGCATTGTTTGGGGGGATAAGTCAACCAGACTGGTTCTCACACCTCTTATTTAGCACTACACCCCTGCTGTTATCCAATATATTGTTAGCAACAGAAAGGTCGTCTTAGCTTTGCGTTAGTTGCAAAGCAAGCACACATATTTTATCCGCAATTGATTTCCAAAACGGTTGTATCGTTTTTTGTTTTAAGAGTAACATTATTTTTTTCGAAATCACAAGTGTTCTATTTTCATCCTTTTTCCACCAAATTTCTCCATTATAGAATAGTCCCATGACATAACCGATTACTTGGCAATGGCTGAGTTAGATCAAAACTTTTGACATTGTCTGTAGTACAATAGCAGTTACTTTTACAATGTAAATCCATTAACGTGTCTAACACTTGCAAAGCTTTAGCATACAGCTAATATTTTGTCTAAAGGATGATTCAATATTGTCAAATCAATGATGAAATTTCAACCAGGTATAAAGATATAATGATGCAATCTGCAGTGATCGATTTTTAAATCATTTTGCTGCAAAGGGCTGTTTGCAAAGTGTTCATTTCAGTTTTATCCTTGTGATTTATTGCGTACCATTGAAAGGTTAGTTCAGATGTTATTTGCAGCATATTTATTTTGAGATTGTTTACTTCTAAAAACGACACGTTGCGGATATATTATTTTCATTGCTATACGTCGCAAAGTAGTAAACCGACTTACTCTATCTGTACTCACCCAACTAAAATACTACTAAAAACCTGTTTTAGAAAAGTCCATCACAAGCATTTTCATTGCCTAACCGCTACATATTTCTACAATTAATTTTTGAAGTTCTAATGTATTTCAACCACATCTGAAACTGTCTCAATTGGGGTTACGCCTTTAAGTCAAACAGGAGCTCGCAGCACCAAAGGTAATGCTTACGTTTTTCAACTTTTCTTCCCCGAAAAGCAATCTTTATCTTGCAGATGAAACAGGCAAACGTTTTTTGCAATATTTCCACTATTTCATTTTTGAAACATTTTTTTCTGGCAAATTGCATCTGCTCGCTGTTCACGTGATCTGCCCAATAGGTTATCCTAATTCCGACTACATTTCTGGTTCGATCGGTTTTTATATTTCCTGTTTCCCAAGGCACGGTTTTTATCCTCGCTTATTCTAAGGTAAATTTCCTTTTCCCACACTGATTTCCCACTGCGTTGTGAGTGTAAGACTTGCATTCTGTGACAATGAACGAAAATTTCTCGAAATTTTCCCGTGTGCCTAATGATAGCTGTTGTTTCTGCTTTTCCGCAGACCGTAAAATAAATACGTTTCAAGCGCAAATATACATTTTAACCAGCCTTGTTTTAAAGCGGCAACAGGGGCTGATGTAAAATGTGTATGGAACGACACCTTCCTACATTTTAGCACATCGAAATCAAACGTTGCACTACCCACCTTTCTCTTTCTTGCTCTCTGCCCGCTTGGACCTGTACACATTAGCTGGAATATGCACTGAGACTTTATCCAGTGCTTCTGCAAATTGAAATACATCACATTTTATCAAAGCGACAGTTCGGGAAGCACGCGCTTTTCTGCTATATATATACTGTATATGTATATATAAAACACCAACATGTTCATACCTCTTATTCTCTCACTGACTTTTCGCCCTCTGTCCTGTGGGGCAGGGGCATCATTGGCCAACTCAATTTTTATCGTAGGGGCTGTGGTCATTTTCGTCAAAGCTTGGTTATTCCTAAAAGACCAGTTTGGGTCAGTTTAAGTCTTTTTGTGGAGAATAAACTGACACAAGTCGCTACTGAACAATGAACGCGCGATTGCCAACGTTCAACGCTTCCATTTCAGATTTCCGGCCTGATTTATCAAATAACAGATCATTGCGCCATTGTACGAATCATGCGTAAAACAAAGCGGTTCCGAGCTTCCTCAATTGGTTAAAAAATGCCTAAATGCGTCACACCGACATCTGGTTCTTGTCAGCATGTGATTTCATGCGGTCAATGCCGGATGGGTGATGGGTTGATGGGTTACGATAACCGTTCACTGAAAAACAGCAAACTACATAGTTTCAACGGAACGCCAAGTTATGCTTGAGTCTCATGATGATGAACAACGAACCCTTATCTGAGCGCAGGTCTTCCAGGAAGATGGGAAGTAAATTAAAAGGTGAGGTAGTTTAACAGTAAGAAGAGCTTGTAAATTCGGTTTCAGCTGCTTAAATGTATTGAAAAGAAATTTCGGCCCAGCCTGTGTGTTTTTTACCCTGGNTAGTTTTGCAGAAACTTTAGAGCAAGTTTACGGGTACAATCCTTCCTTCCAGCACCGCTCTAATGGAAACTCACAAAAGAAAGAGAAAGGTAAAATATCAGTGTATCATGCAGCAGATTTAAGGACATTCTAACATAAAACTGTTTATTTCAGTCTTCGAGAAAAACCGTCCGCCTAGCGACAAACCCACCACATCTGCTGATGCTGAACCTTCAACCAGCAAAAAGAAGAAAAGCGAAATGAAAGGTGTTGTGTTTACAGTCCCTAACCATCATTTGTTTCATGTGCTTTTCAGATGAATGTAGCAGTTAGGATGCTCGTTTCGATGTCCTCATAAACACATGTAACTTTTCTAAGAAATATAAAAACGCATGTATAGTAAAACGCATGTATTGTTTGCAAAATGAGAATTAAACGCAATGTTTGTTTCTTCGTGGTATTTTGATTTTTACAAGTTTTATTGGATTGCAGAATCGTTAAGGAATATTCCTACGAGAACAAGAAACGTTTTGCTGATTTCATTACTTGCAGTTGCATTTCTTGTGGCACTGATAGCTTTCATATTGGCGTTGGTGCTTGCGGTAAGGATTTCGGAAGGATGTTGTGAATTGCTTGTACACATATACTGTAGATAGCATTTTTGTAATTTAAAATATCTGAACTATTAAATCTGCTTGTTAATAACATATGCCTTACAGTAAAACAACTTAGAGTTTTACAAAAAATTGCTCTCACTGGAGAAAATTGGTTTTGTTGGAGAACTCTAAGTTGTTAGAAACTCTAGGTGTGTAAAATTACACTGGTTTAATGCTCAATAGAACAGGATGCATTCATTAAATTAAGATTAACAGAATTCAAATGTACGTGGATTTTGTAAAACATTTCGTAATTTTTCAAGATTTTCCAAACTTGCTCTTCGTATGGACTTTCTGGAGCAAAGTGCAGTCGCTTTCTGATCTTTCTCAACTGTCTCTTCTAGTACTGATGGTCGTACACTTCCTTTCGCCTGAAATAAACACCATTCCTCATTAAACTTTTGTGCCATTTCCAAATCTGTATAACAACCGGAACTTATCTGTGGAATTCTCCAAGAAACGCACGCTGCACAGCAGGGGTCTCACACTCAAGTTGCTCCATGGGCCAAATTAGGCCTACAAAGTAACCCGAGGGCCGCATTATGACGCTGACGCACCAATTGCGATACCTGAACCTTACTACAAACAGATTTCACATCTTATTTCCTGCGAAAGGTGTCGTGAGTTATGGTCAAATCATTTCTAGCAGTCTCCAAATTCGTTTAAAAGGAACTTGTTCACTCGCTAGCTGAGAACTTTTAAACACCGGTAAATAAACTAAATAGCTTAAATGTTGATTATGTGAAATTTTCCAAAAGGCACCGCGGGACACATGCGGCCTGGGACCGCGTGTTTGAGACCACTGCTGTACAGTCTTGTTCACTGTGTTCGAGCATACTCTAATACACATAACGCATTTTCTATTAAAGATCAATGGTTTCAACCTTTTTCATACAGCGACCCATTTTGCAACCCAATTTAACCTAATGACCCCCTTCCGAAAATTTCCAGTCACGTATATGTAATGCAGTTGTGTTTGCACAATAGAAAATCACAACGACTAATGTTGAACAAAGACTCATTTATTAAATTCATGTACATGGCAGCATTAGTGAGAGAGATCCGTGCTATATACAAATCACTCCGCAGCACAACTCATTGAAAACTAGAATAACTCCCAAGTTCGCTACCGCATTCGGATATCTAATTTACAAACACAGCACATTCTTACGTCACAAAGTTATGCGTGCGTTGCCAAACGCAGTAGTACTCTGTGCTGCGACGGTCATAACTTCACGCAAAGAGTAGGCTATTATTTTTGCCAGGTGATCCTATTATTTTGGCTACGACAAAAATGGTTCCACATACTAAATATGAAATAGAGAAGTAAATATGAATATTATTATCAGAAGCTCTTGCAACCCTAGAAAAAAAGGCAAACGACCCCACGGGGCTCGCGACCTAGATTGAAAACCACTGATTTTCTCANTTTTATACCTGAGTGAATCATTAAACCTTGGGTTGTTTCTACATATAACTGATGAAGTCGGAAATAGTTCGATGAAAATGGCAAACTTGCTAGATTGCACAATGATTGATAACACGGTTTATAAAACACCCTGTAATTACTTTTCTTTGCACAGTTGGTTGTAAATGATAAACTCGATCTGATTTTCTACAATCTTATGTTTTTACGTGCAGTAGATCAGTCTTTACTGAATTGTGAACGTTTCGAATATCTACGAAGTACTAAGTATTTACTTTTAATGGAGTTCTCCAGAAGTCATTTTATTTCAAAATGTTATTCTCCGATGATTGCTAAACGAAAAAAGAAATGAAAACGAAATGCTATTTTGGATCGGCGATTTCCATTTGACCTTTGACCAGGCAGAAAATACGCAATGTTACAAAAGGAAAATTGTCGGTATATCATTTCTTTAAGAAATTCAAACCCAACGTTTCAGAAGTTTCTCCAGTTAGCGGATGTAATAAAGTCTAGTTGCTTGTTGGATTGTATCCTATTTTATTTCATTGCAAACCATAAAATAATGGCAAGATTGTTTTCAATATTCCGATATGTCAGGATGGAATTGTATAGCTTTTTAAGCGCCACTCAATAAGTTGCATATTTTTCGCTTACGCGCGAATCTTCTTGGTGTGCAAGACTAGTTTTTGGGTATCGCAGGATAGTATTGAAACAGATACGTTTTCGAAAAATCAGAACCAAAATATTAACCTGGATAATGTGGAGCAACCTTAAGTTTATTAGGCATGCGTTTGTTACTTTAAAGCATTTATATAAAAAAAGGTTCATGTCTGAACAACCTGAAAGACCTTGTAAAGCCACAACTAATGTTGTGTATTGTTCTTTTGTTCGCAAATGCAACCTGCAGTTTTTGTAAAAGCACACAGAATTGCGTTTTTCTGCCAAATGTTTTCCCTCAGTAACGTGACCTTTTGCTGAGCTGGTAGCTCACGTGAGAGCGGAAGATGTTACATGCACCTACGTTTTTAGTCATGACGCAGATCTAGTGCTCATCTTCACAAAGTAGATTGATTGGCAACAAACTACAAAAAAAACAAAAAAAACAGGAAGTCTCATTACAATTGCTTCGTACTCCCTTTGGAGTGTCATTAGTGGTCTGCGGCGCCCATCTCCACTTACCCTGCGTGGTGGGCCTCGCGGCTACTTTCGCAGTGAATGTTGAACTGGTAGCAGGCTATTGGCAGTATCGTGCGTGAAAGCTTTCTCTTGCAACCATCCTATTAACAACAAGCACGAATACGAACAGACTTCAAAGTACCGATTTTTAAGTCTTCCTTATGACCCGACCACGATTCGAATCCAGTCTACTAGCTTCGTGGCACGCGCTTCCTGTTGCAAGTTGCCATTGCTTTTTCTACTTTTCACAAGCAAACATTTTCTGGCCCTGTAACGGTCGCGTATCAATTTAAATCAGCTTTCAATTGCGCATGTTTGTCTGTGCTTTATGGCTTAAAATTGCTTGCACAGAGCAATTAATTAAATTAACCTTTTTAAGTGAGGCTGATGAAAACATTTTCGGCAAAATCCTAAGAAAAGCTAGAGCAGGGCCGGTTGTGTTGGCACAGTCTTTTGGCAACGGCTGCCGTATGAACTGCTTTATACAATTGTTGGTTGAGTCCGATTACCTTTTTGCGAGTTGAGGAGTCTATATAATTGCGAAGATAAAGTTTAAAATAAACAACAAAGTGCATTACTACCAAGAACTTTTTTAAAATTACGTTTGTCAGTAACTTGTTCTTTGTTTGTTTAGTAGGTGAAACAAGTTACGAACAAATTTGAAAAAACAAGTTTGTGCTTTCGGTTTAAAATTTCAGGAAAACGTTTCCTCCTTAAGTGAAACTGTACATAACAATCAAAAAAGGGTTCGTTCTGCCAAAAAAGCGCTTGAGTCGGTTTCACAAGAACTCGAAAGCATAACAGAAGGTACGTTTTCACCAATTTAAATACGATTTTGCTGTTTGTTAAAGCTAGTTCTTTACATACTTCAAATAACAAGAGCCAGAATAAACCGTCATTTATTAGTATACAGTGCATGTTTCACAGAATCTATTGAGGGCGTGGAACGGTTTTATGATACCTGAAGGTAAACTTTGCCGTCAACAAAATTGTGCGAGTTGTACAAAAATTTTAAATATTCGTCTTTCTTGTGTGCTCTTTCGTTTTGTTGTGCGCTTATGTTCGACTTTCTGAACAGATTTGGACGCTGCTGTTGAGCGGAGAGTTCAAGCAGAGAACAAATTTCATCAAGGTTTGTAATGGCAAAATTACAGTGTCATTATTCAGAAACACTTTATTAATTAATATTATTCGAAAATAAACTATCAAGTAATGGCATCCCGAATTGTAATATTAAGTAAAGTTGTTCCTAAACATGCTGTTAGTAGTGATTTTGCGAAAGGTGCCGTCAAATAATGGCATTCCGAAATCGTTTTTATTAGATAAACTATAGGTGATACAATTTCGTTTATCTCGCGCAAATAACTTCGTCAAACTGGACTATCTGCGGATGAATATCTTATGGCAAAATATTGGCTGAATATTTCTTTCTTCGCTTTTTTCTTGAATCAATTTCGCAAATATTTGCCAAATAGCGTCTTATGGGTTCAACATTCATTTTACTTGTGTGTTCAATGTACGTCTTTTGCTTTTCTTTAAGTTCTTATCAAATTTATCATGGCAGCATGCTGTTAATTGTGACTGCTGCAATGCCAATTTAACATACATTTGCATATTTTAGTTAAAGACAACCTCACCAACGAAGCAACAAGGTTAGATCGACGACTCCAAGAAGCGATCGGACACCTAAGTAATAATATTTTTGCAATTGAATGTAAATTTCTAAATCCTTCATCATTTTGTTGAAGATTGAAACAGTAATACAATTTGTTGTGAACAAATACATTTTAGAAAAAAAGCGCAACGCCAACATTAGCCTGCCCCTTCCGCAGTACATTCTGACGCAATTTAAGCGAACGACTTATGTTGTTGATGCTATGAGATATGACACAGTAGCATGCTTCATTCGTAAAATAGAAGTTGATGTCATTTTGAAATCTGCAAATATCCTGTAAAAAGCTTTCATTTGATGGTCAAAATATAGAAGTGCATGGATTATGTGATTACCGACTTTGCCGCAGAATCTGAGTCCAATTTGGATTCTTTCTGGTTATTCCCTCTGAACGGCTACAAGTACCATTACACAGTCCATGGTGGAAACTGGGACGAAATGAGGCAGAAATGTAAAGCAATCAACGCTGAATTAGCAGGCAAAAGTTTGAAAGATAAAATTGCCAGAGAGTAAGTTTGCCATTCTTCGGTTGCAGCCATTGGAGCTTGTTTAATTAACACCTTGTTATTAGAGCTGTTTAAAACTTTCTGCAGTAGATGGCAGCAAAGTCCAACGCTATTTTTGCAGCTAGTTGCTGTTATCCTAGTTTCTGAAAAACATTTGCTGTTTCCTGTCTATAAAAAACATTTTATGTCCTATTTTTGTCCAGAACCGTTAAAGCTTTTGATTATTTGTGTGATAGATTGTCAAAAAAAGTTTAATTTACCCCTGTAGGCAGTAAGCACAATGTAAAGAACGGATATCTGTCAGTGCGAATATCGCCAACGGATGCATGATGACGTAAATGGAGAAAAAACAGCGTTATACTGTAAATTAAGGAAAATATACAATGGAAAAATTATTTTTATTGCAATTTATTATACGTTTTGCTCACACACGTAAGGCCTAAGAGTTGCATTGTTTTACATTTTTGTATTTTCGCAATTGTTGAAATGTATTTTTGTGTCACATGGCCATGGGAGGGTATGGACAATGACGGAATAGCCTTGGCCTGAGAGACACGGTGGCTGACATTGGCCTAGGCTAACAAGAAATATAATTTTACTACCGTTGTGGTGTCATTGCTTACCGTAAAAATTGGATTTCGTGACTCCAGTTACATCATTTTATATCCGTAACCAAGATCAATGACGGGTATTTGTCATTTACCGGGCATCCCCCTACCAACGTTTCTTACGTGTGTATTAAACAATATAAGATACTNAAAATATTGCGATTCTTANTGCTTNTTCTTGGTTGTTGATGGATATGGGCCAAACAAAGCGGTTTCGTGGCACAGAACACTGCGAAAGTTTATACCCGGGTCATATCTTATACGNAAAGTTTTAAAAATTTCAAAGCTAGCCTTGGNCANTTGAAGGCTTGCAATAGCGTCGAACGTACGCTAATTATGCCNGAGTGGACAAAAACGCATATCTGTTAGGCGAAAAATACTTCTTAAATTCGGCAGTGCAAATTTTACTGATTTCGCCTGCATGACTGAAGCCTCCTAAAGCCGCAAGACTATTTCCAATAGTCTTTTACAAAAACGTTTCTCATCTATTTGCGTTATGTCTGTATTTTTCTATCAAGATAATGTTTTTCTTTGTGTCGTAGTAACAGCTCTGAAATGCACATACCCATGAGGTACACCAAACTGTTCCATGAAACGAATGGTAATGATCTATAACAAAGCGTAATAACAGTTGCACAGGCGTTTTTTACATTGTCTGTAGCTCGTCGTACTGATTTTTTGCGCTTTTCATGAGCTTGAGTTTAGTTGCCAATTGTATGGACTTCCACCGCAACTATGAATGTCTAGTTCATGGTCATCAGCATCAAATGCACGAGTGAAGAACCAGCCATTTCTTATTTGAAACACCACCCCACATATTAGTGTAATCATATGCGCAATTTTGTTGTAAAATGTGGGGGGGCAGTTTGATGTAAAACCAATATAGTCATGCGGCCGATGCAGAAGTGAAGTTTTGTAAATACAGATTCCCAATCTTGTTTTAGAGGTGTTTTCAAAACAACACTAATCACGCTTTGCTTTATCCCTACAAATGATTTAGAAATTAATAAACTTAATTTTGTTGTTGGATATGGTACTGTAGTTCAGCTTGGTCGCACTCCTACCAGACTATGATACAAACAAGCGCAGCAATAAAGTAGAACACATCAATTGGGTTTTATCAGAACTGTCAGTTGGAGTGCACAAAACGGTGAATCGCGTTGGTCGCACGTGCATATCAATCTTTAAGTAGAACACATCGATTTTCATGCATTTCATAAGAAGTATTGGTTACAGCGCGATTTGATGTCTTGTTTAAGTTGCTTAATGTTAAAAATACGGTAAATTGCAAGGTACGATATATATATTGCGAGGTATGGTAGCTAAATATTTTTCTTGCACATTTCTCCTCTTTAAAAATGCTACAAATCTTTAGCTACTGGGCATCATGCATGCAGCCCCACCCCTAGCCAAACCTCAACTGATATCCTCTTAGCAAAACATGTTTGGCCAAATT
>JGI24159J19872_10014331_pt1 | contig 10257 bp, 5 predicted proteins | sample Ectturendosymbi4_FD_19872 | JGI IMG/M metagenome (IMG submission 19872) | reverse complement strand
GGGGGTACAGCTTGTACCCACATGCTGACAGCCCGGGTGTTGACAGCTGCAGGTCCGCCGCCTACCAAAGTTCCTAACGGAGCTTGAAAACCACATAAACCACTACTCTCGGAACGGTGTTTTTCACTCACATTAAAGCGGCGTGGAGTAAGTTTTTAAGTTTACAAATAACAACAACATTTCTATTGGAATATCGGGTCTATGCGATTAATAGGACAATTTTTTTTCACGTATTAATGGTTTTGGTTTGAGATTCTGGAATTTTATGCGAAAATGCGGACACAATCGCTACTTTGATTGGGTAACGGCTCGAAAAAGTTTGCGAACCACTGGTTTAACTGATACACAATTAGTCGGAGTTACCTTTATTCACTCTGCAAAGAAGTGTGCAGTTTTAAAGTTATGCAGAGTGCATAAAACAAACAAAAATTTTGCAAAAGTTCACATAAGTCCAAAACAAGCAACTGAAACACATTAAGAATGCGGACTAGAGTGGGAACATGCATGTCTGTGAGTACCGGTACATCTTGCGCAATGTCGTTTAAAAGAAAGCGTTTTCCATCCAATGCTGCAAACTAATGTTGCACCAATAATTGGCCAAAAATTGTCAAATACTCAATGGTCTATAATTTTGGGTGCAGGACTCTATACAACCTGCCGTGGCGAGCGAGTGTTAGTAGTCATCAGGTTCAATCCAACATTCTTACCTTTGAGGCCTTATTGTGAAAAAATATGTACCACTTTCTTTTGCGATTCAGAAAGTCTAACAACGTATGGTTGCCCGCTTTGATGCAGTCATGTTGTTTATATTCGTCCTTATTCTTTGAACACTACAACCGCATTTTACTTTGTGACTGAGTGCTCGGACATTACAGTGTTTTTTGAGGGTGTGTGCATGCCACAGCACTTTCGTAATTTACTGGCCCTTGACCAGGATTGGGCTCAGTGTCCTACTCTGGATGTAGTGTTGTAACAAGTGTTACGGGTTAGCGAACAATAGTGTTAAGAAAATGTCTGTAACCCTGTTGTTCTACCTCCAAACTCGCTATTAGTCATTCTGTTTTGCCTGTTTTTATCAATCTGCGTTGTGCAGACCGGGTATGTTTGATGTAGTCTATGGACCTAATGTCTATCAAAAAAACTTAAAATAAAAAAAAATTAAATAAATTTACCAACAAATACATTTGTTTCGACTACTTATTTAAAGTCAGGGAGGCGTGAACCAAATGAAAATTGCTTAAAATGGGCGTAGTGGAGAAAAGTTAAGAACCACTGTGTTAAATCTATCGTAAGTCACAATGAATGCATGAATTCAAATAACAAATTAATAAATCATATTACAAGTCAAGTTCAAAACCCCATGCAGATTTTCTTGCCTAGTTTGCTTAAGGAGATACCATATGATATTCAAAAAGTGATTGCCATTTTCGACTTATGTTTACGCTGAAATATACCAAAGCCATCGATTCTGCTAAAATTGGTTGCAAATTCGAAATGTACAGTGTGAAAATGCTGATATAGTTTGGTTACAACAAATTTCTGGCTGCAGGCTGTGTCTGTGGGAAATTTGATCGTTCTTTCAGTTGCCGACAGCAGGTTTTTTTTAAGGAAAATCTTAGGTACCCGGTATGGATCTGTAGGGACCCGATTTCTCTGATTCTAGGGACCCGATTTTCTCTGATTTTGGGACCTGATGATAATTTTCTCTGATTCTAGGGACCCGATTTGAAATTCTAGCGACCCGAATCGGGCCCCTAAAACGCCTTTAAAAAACCTGCGATAGGCAAATACTCAAAAGTCAGGCTCATGTGGCCATCCTATTTTCTTCTTTGATTGCACTTGCTGTAATAGTGTTCATGTTTCTGGCAAAGAGGTGAGTGATAGAAAAAGCGCTAAAACAAAAAACAATGCGTGTTGATGATTGACAAAGAAAAAATATTACTTAAATTTGTTGATTTTCGGTTTTTTGAATTTTTGTTGAAAGATGAACCAATCATACAAATGTATTAATTGGGCATTAATATTCAAAATATTATCTCATGTACTTTTCGCTTTTCCTTCCAGTGGTGGAAATATACGGGACTAATTTGAATGTCCACAATAAAAACTTTGCTAACCTTTTTAATCACTTTTGGTTATTTTCCTCCACTGATCTGGTTGTACAGTACTAGGAAATGAATTGCCGTGCTAGGTAAACCTCTGTAGCTTCCACTAGATCAGAACCTTTTTCTACCACGCCCCATTTAAGTAACTATCCTTTATGCCAAGGCCCCCTGTCGGTAGACAAAGTCGTATAAGCAAATGTATTTATCGGATAATTTATTGATCAAACTTTCCATGTTGCACAGCGCATAAGGGCTCGCGCCACCCCTTGAAATTTAATCACGCCCCCCTGAGGAGGCGCGCTCCCCGGTTAAGAACCACTGCACTAGACAGTCCCGTCGCCACGGGGGGAATATGAAACACTATGAATTAGTGGAATTTTTGTCAAATTATGAATGTTAAGCCCACCTTGCACAAACGTAAAGCCCCCCTATTGACAACTTTCTGGCGACGGTTCTGGCACTAGATCGCCTTTTGTTCAACATATCGGCACGCAATGGTTGTAGTTAAGATCATGAACAAACATTTTTGACTGCATGAACAACAGTTTTAGTGAAAGCAAATAATTGCGCCCATGGTCTTCAAACAATGAAACTGCGCCAAGGGAGTTTTTCCCATAGCGGCATTGCTTCAATTATACTCAGGTTTTATCAGTGAAAAAAACGTGCAATTTATTGAATACTCCCCTTACCTTTAATTATTAGAACCAGGGTTTTTCAAGGAAAATGTTAGACACCCAGTATGGACCTGTAGGGACCCGATTTCTCTGATTCTAGGGACCCGAATCGGGTCCCTAAAACGCCTTAAAAAACCCTGATTAGAACGTTTTCCGTTTACGGTGACTGTAATTCCAATTTTGGAAATGCTTAGTATGGCTCCTCAACAAATGTTGGTACTTGTAGTTAAAATAATTCAAATAAACTAAGAGCAGTTTCTGTTTGTTTTAGGCGTGCAGTTGGAAAGTACTGTAACAAACTGACTATTCAAATATACAGTTGATAGTTTTTGGATGACGCCAAAAAAGCAGTTTTTCGGTAGGACAAAAGAGCCCACCCACAATGGGAACCGGAAACACTTTCTATTTTTCCATGTTGCGGCCAAACAAGCCTTCTACTCTAAATATGCAGTTTGACTTAACATAAATATAATTACATATTCTAGCCCATCTCCTCAATGCAATGAATTATGCTAAATGAATACTGCAAACGCCATGCAGCTTACCGCATGAAAATCAATAAATTTTGTGAAATTACTGTAGATACAAAGTGTTAAATGACAACCACTTCGTGAAAAACACAGACGTTTGTCAAATTGATGAAGATCAGCACCTGGAATAAAAGCGAAGCATAGGCCTGTAAACGGAAGTCGTTATGATTTTCTTGTGATTTCTACAAGCTATGATAACACTTTGCTGCCTTTTGTTTTCATCAAAAACTTGTCAATGGCTATGCAGCATCGTAAATTCAAGCAGCATAGCATCTTAACTGTTTTTAAATAACTGTTTGAAAAAATCATTTTTACTGTCTTAGTGGGCACTGATCAAATATCTAATGTTCGTTTCGGCGTTGAAATATACGAACGTAGGGAGTGCCTAGAAAAACGTTTTGAGGAGTTCTGCTTTGTGTTTCTTATAACGCTCAACATGATTTCTCATGCATAAAAGCATGAAAGGTTGCAACTTGTTATATAAAACGATACTTGCAAGGGTCTGGTTGGCTTGAGCCAGGGGTCACCAACCTTTTTGGAACTGAGAGCTACTTCTTGGTACAGATTTATGCGAGAGGCTACCAGTTTGATACCCACACTTCTGAAATAAACATTTGTTCAATTTGTCTTCAATTATGTTATCATTAATAAAAATTAAAGATATTTGTCAATGTGAAGACGCTGATCATGTTTATGTTATTTTCAGAACAAGCCCGTGGGTGACCCACATGGCCCGAACGGGCGACCTGGTGCCCGCGTACACCATGTTGGTGATCCCTGGCTCACACTGTTAGTGTTGCACCAACGACAGCTTAAAATTACTACACAACACTCTGGCATATATTTGAACAGTTTTTATTTGACAGCAACGCACGCATCACCCGCAATCCTCCAATTCATCACACTCACAAACAAGTGTGCTAAGGTCAATAACATCCGCGTAACACTGCATACTGATTCAGGCGAATCAGCACGGTGACGATGTTAGTCAGACATTTCAGAGATATTCACCTCGGCTGTCCTCTTAAAAAAATTGCGACTTTTCTTACATTTTGTCATCCTTATTGAAAGAAGCTACTTTTCTCAAATTGCAGTACTTGATGAGAAAACAACTAGTACTTGTTAGTGATCCATTTGCAACTGCAGACCTTTTTATAATTCAGAATGTCTCTACTCTAGATTGTATTCAAACTTTTATCTATTTAATGACCATGTCATGATCAGCGACAAATCCCGCTCTAACTTGTTCGTTCTTCCTCTGATTTCTTTGTTCTCTTGAATAAGCCCTAGCTAGTACGCATTGACAAACCGTTTGTTTGTTGCAAACTGACAAAAAGCTTATTTTACTTGCTTTTGCTAATAAAAAACATTGAAGAAAATTTGCACCTGAGCTTATCCCAAAGTTTTTTGGTTAGTTTAGTGATGATAAGTTAGCATTCTGATGTAGAGGTTGAAAATTTCTTCGAAGCTTAAATTTAAGCAAAAGCATATAATCGTATGCATGATGCAAATGCTTTTGCGAAATCAAAATCTAGTCGAAGCTGTGTCAACGTCATTCTCATCCAATGCACCATCAAGTCCACGCTTGTCAAACTCAGGTAGGAAAGGCATGTATTTGGACAACCTGAAAGAACAAAGCACAATTTTTGTGCAACCTGAAATTATAAGATCCATTTTTCCTGTGCGAAGCAAAAGTGCGATTCAAGTAAACTTTACGTACCAAGTGAAAAAACAAGTGTAAGCATAACATTTACCAGAATTTTAGCAACGCCTTCGGTATTGCTTCATACTGGATTCTACTAAACCACAACAGAATTCAACCTGGATTCTAAACATGCCTTACCTAGAAAAAATACTTCAGGTTAAACTATGTTGTACTCCAAAAAATATTCTGGCAGAGCATTGTCCCTATCACATGCAGTAAACAAATTTTAAATTTAAATTAAAAGCCCAAAATGATCACTTAAAAATAGTGCATACCTCAGTAACGTTTTTACCTTATGTTGATTCCAACTCCTGCAAAAATTCTCTCCGCATTTGCTTTAATCTTGACTTGATTTCACGCTATATGTGCAAAAAGATAAATCTGAAGTTACAACAGCTTAGCTTCCTTAACACCAACCTGCAGCAGTTTGTTGGAAATGGAAGGTCGTAGCATTTAGCGACTTTCTTCATCAGCTCTTTGTCGTCCTGCACTTGGAGACCGTTGTGAGTTTTTCGCCATGTTACAATTCCCCTCTCTGCTTCCGTGCCTTTTGACATTTACAAAGTATAAGGTGAACGAAGCTGGTCTAGGCATGACTTGGATGGTCAACTTCAGCCGTTTATGTGAAACACCACATCGCATAGTGACTTACAAAATCTACATAGTGTTCGTTATGCTTGTATCTGGAAAGATACAACAACTAGAAATGAGCAACATCCAGCAAAGCAGTCAAATTGCAGTAGTCATTAAATCGGAAGAATTAAAACCACAATCGAAGACTTGAAGGTGTGACACCAGACTAACGTTAATCCAGCATAGCCACCCAAAAAATACAAATCACCTTCCAAATTTTTTCAAGTCTATTACTTTATTTAATGTTTTTGAACTCAGTTCGTTAGTTTCACATTTACTATGAAATTTCTAACAAAGCTGAGGAACAATGTTTACCTGGAATGGTATTGTCAAAAAAAAAAGCTAAGAGGCCTCCAATCAACATCGACGTTTGCAACAAAACTGTGAGAATTTGATCAAGTTCAATTGATCCTGTTTTAATCACTCCAGCATTCGCTTTCATCCATTGAGGGACAGTCAGACCCATAAACATTGAGAATCCAATAATGAAGAGGTTTCTGCCAAGGAAATGTATTTTCCACAGTGTTTTTGGTAAAAATTACAGATATTTTTTCAACAAAGCTACAAGAAAATGAAAACGTTTTTCATTCGCCAGTATAAGATCTTGTTTTTAGTTCAGGCAGATGTTGTTTTTAAACCAAAGATGGCTAAAGTGAATCGTTGTTTTTCTGGTGGTTTAACGATCAATAATTGATGTATTATGATTCAGTGGTTATAACCTCTGCTTTCTGTACTATAGCCCTTTGCCAATGACATGCAAACCATTTTAGGAATCCAGCTCTTTTTTAGTCAGGGCAATTCGAAAGATTAGCGTTCGTTTAGAATCGGTGATAAGTAAGTCAGTGCATAAATCGTTTACAAATTTGTTTTGGGGGGAAAGCTCAAAGCTCAGGGGAAAGCTCAATTTGCCATAATTTCACCCGCGACTTTTATAATTTCAGAAAAACGCACATCCTTGTTACAATTTAACTTTGAAGTATAGAACTCAATTTCATACAAAACTCAGCAGCACTCATCATAACTTTTCAATGCGTCTAATGCTTTTCCACCTTTCGAAAACAGGAACATTTTTTCAAAGGCTTTAAAATCCAACTTCAGGGAGCAACTGGTGTAAAATAGACAACACAACTTGCCGCATGGTAGTGCAGACTTTGTAACCATAGAAAAACTTTTTAAAACATTTATATGGGCAAGTCAGTTTGTCTAAATATGTGGTGCTTCATATTGAGAACAACATCGCTGAAACAAAAAGTGTAAAGTAAAAAAGAACTCAATGGAAACGCACGAAGGTTTTAACTGTGTATGAAGTTTTGTGTCTATTTTACTTTTTAATACGTACAGACAGAAATAGAATTGTCAAAAAGAGACATGGGAAAGCTATGCAACTAAAGCTCATTAACCTGGCCCGTTAAACTCGCACAAATTACATTAATAAGCCCAATTCATTTTTCCTATTACTTGCAATGTCCACGTCCCTTCGATACAGGATTAACTACAGCAGAATTAACCATTCTCGAGTGCAGTTTGTTAATCCCAGCCACGTTTTCACTTTCCCAAAGGCGCTTTAATACCGTGTGTTTTTGCAGTAACGGTCTTTAGGGAATCAAGTGCAAAAAGGATATTGTAGATATTGTTGCATAATGACAAAGATGAACAGGAGCTTCCGTTAGATTTATTTGCAGCACTTTCAAAAACTTCGCAAAACATTTGCAATGTAAGCCATTATGTGGAGATGATGGTTCTCCGAGATCACTTGAAAGAATGTAGAGCTTCTAATAAGATTCACGATGAATCAAAATGGGAAAAATTCTGATCAGAATTATTTTCCTTCATTTATTGTTTTGCCGGTAATCTCTGTGTAACTCTTTGCTGCAGCTCAACCATAGCGTGAATCCAGTGGTAAAACTTTGTTCACACGGGAAAGTATCCTTAGTTCATTACATGCGCGAAAGAACCAGATGCAGATTATCCGGACTTATTCTGTCACTCTTGCGTCCGCTTGTTAAGTTTGGACAAATCGTTTCAATGACTGTGGGAGTTCAAAGAGAAAATTAGTGCATTTATGGAGTCACTGGGAAATTTCGATGCATTTTCCTGAACTGAGCAATAAGAACGGTTTCGTCACATTGCGTTTGCTGAAGACAAATATTAACAATATAAGCTGAAAGTGTCATGAGACTGCAAGGGGCGATCAATTTGTGCACGTCATGAACAAAAATGTTTATGCCCTTCAAAGACAAACTGGCTTTACGGTTCATGAAAATTTAAACAAGTCATTCACTCACAATTCAGCACTAGCTGCACTGAAGAAGCCAGTCGAAACGTGAAGAAATATAACCAGTCACAAAGCGATTACAACAGAGAACTCCGCCGGCAGTTTTCTGATTTAAACAATATGACATGTCACTGCAGCTGGTTGCCTATCTGCTGCGTCAATACTAGAAAAGAATCACAAAAGCTGCAAGTGGAACTGACTGATCATCACTCTAACCCTGTCATAAAAATGTTCGCTTTTCTCAAGGTGAATGGTTTTTGGACTTAAGTTAAGGAAATTGCAACTCAAAACCTCTGGAGGATGTTACAAAAGATACTGGCGTTGCCTGTCTTGACCTGTGAGTGTGTGCGTGCGAGTGTGTGTGTATGCGTGAGCAGCCTCTCAGCGCGTGAACATCAACAAAGCTTGACACAAATCACGGTTAACTGACAATCATCTCAGATGATATCTCTGCCGAGAATTGCTACAACGCAATTAACTCCAGGTTTTCATGTACTGGCTAGAGAGGAAGACCATCAGCACTGTTCACACTAAAAATAAAAGTGACTGTCTTTGCTTTGTTGCAAAACAAATCTTCAAATAATCATTACACCATCATGCTTTGCGGTCCGAGAGTAAGGAGTTTGCTCACCTCTGGACTAAGACCAAGTGGTTTTCAAATGGCATCAAATTTCAGTTAAATTACAGTATTTAGTCATAAATGGCATATTGAGAAAAACCGTTAGTTACGCTGTTAACATATCTTGAAATTGTTCATTTGATTAAACAAACGTAGCTTGGTATGTTCTTCTACATTTATTTTGGGCAAACACCACATTTACCGACTTAAAATTTCCTAAAACATGTTCACAAATATTCATGAATCACTTTAGATTGCAAAATGCTATTCCCTTGAAAGTCTGACAAGCATACAGCATATCATCTTAAATCCCAGATATTCATCCCAATAAGCTAAACTACAACTTCCACAAAACCTTTTGTGAAAATAAAATCATGTCTAAACTATTTTTGACTGTTGCAGTGCGGTACTTTAAAAAACTTGTTTCACATATTTTCTTCAACACATTTCCTTAAAACATGCAGTCGAAGGTAACTGCACTTTTCCTATAACTCTGGTTTACCTGGGCGAGTTCAAATCCACATATTGCAAGTTGCTGATGCCCACAGCGGCAATCATTCCAAACATGACGCAAAACAACCCTCCGATCACAGGATCGGGAATGGCCACGAAGATGCTTCCAAACTTGCTCAACATCCCAAGTAGAATAAACAAGAAACCAGCAACTTGCAAAACCTGAAACAGAATACAGTGGTTATGCATGCATGTGTTTAGTAGTAAAGTAGAATACCAAAGTAAATTGCACATTCTCTGCTTTGCAGTGAACAACAGCTTTCAGATTCAAAGGCATTTAAACAATTCTCAATGCTGTTTGAACTGATTAAACTCTGCTAACGAGTGTTTTTAGGCAGACTTAGCATTGTTAGCAATATCTATTCCACAGCCAGTAGTATTCATTTTGTGTGCTATATGTTACAAACTGACTTCTTCCTGCAAAAGTAATCTCCAAGTGTTGCAATTTGATTAACAGTCGTCAATGCGTATAACAACTCTGGTACTGTTAACGAATGGTTTGTTACATTTTCGATTCCTTGAATCCGACGTTCTCGCAAGTTTTTATTCCCAACACCAAAAATATTTTTCTTCACTGCGGTAAGAGAACACAAAAACCCCGTCTTGTTTTGTACACTTGTATTTTTGCAAATGGAGTAGGCGGTTTGCCTTGTTTCATAAAGTCAAGTGAACGAAAAAATTCGTTGACAATTCACTGCAATTTTTGTGACTTGAAATAGCTCTGCAGCACCCAAAAAAATGCAATTTAAAGTGTTTAATGAAACATTTTGTGGAGTGAAACGCGAATAAAATCTTCATCAGTTAAAGAAAAGGGGATGTAAAAGTTATCACTTTTGAGTATATTTATCCTTGGTGTGCTTTTCGTCTGTATGTTAAAAAAGATTTTTTCTGAAATTATGTGCAACCAGCTTGTCAAACATCACGCACACATCACTACGGTTTTTATACAAATGTGCCCCGGTTTTCTATTTTATTTGCAAAAAAATACTTTCTCTTTATTTTTGATTGCGATTTTGATTCTGCTTGACGGAGCTATTAAGACGGATCCTTAGACTGTAAGCTGATCACATGAGTTTGGGATTATGTGTTCTGGGTAATGCAGGTTTTTTTTAAGGAAAATGTTAGGTACCCGGTATGGACCTGTAGGGACCCGATTTCTCTGATTCTAGGGACCCGATTTTCTCTGATTTTAGGGACCCGATG
>JGI24159J19872_10014325_pt1 | contig 10261 bp, 6 predicted proteins | sample Ectturendosymbi4_FD_19872 | JGI IMG/M metagenome (IMG submission 19872) | reverse complement strand
GATCCCAAGGGAGGAATGCGGGAGGGTCATCGAGAACTTTGCCCGCCGGATGCAAATGTGCCTGCAGCGCCGGGGAGCTCATTCGGAGCACATTTTTTGAGCGCCAGTGAAACAAAGAGTTTTTGTAGTACAGACTTGAAACTCTGGAGATGTCTGCTACACAGGCTTGACCTAACGCAGCTGAAGTTTTGTGTCGATCTAAATAAAATTTTGGAAGTTTTCGGTTTTTGGTGATGATCGTTTTTTTTGTGTAACTCTGTAGATTATGATCAAAGGGTAAGGGTCCTATTCAAAATTTAGGAGGGCCCTAAGCAAGATATCAGGGGCAACCAAGATATCCTAATCAAAGGATAAGCAAGCTCTTTTTTCTTTGTTAATGGACAAGGGTGCGCAATATTCTTCAACGAAGTATATGGGGCCCCCAACGAAATTAATTTTTACTGCCAGCCCATAAGTGTAGTAATTGTAGCCTAATAAGATCAAAACAATATTAAAGTCGGCTAAAAATTTGTGAGTACATTGTGCATATTTCATTCATTCCAGTCTCATCGTCAAATATTATGTTTGATTGGTTCTTTCTCAACTGTTTTACTGTGGAAAAAAGGCATAACCTATTTATCTCTATTTTTGACAGTGAAAGTCCGAGAACAATAACTTCTGACAAAGCTTGGCCCTAACGTGACTAACTTCATCTAACAGTAATGTAAGAAACTGGTTTTGCTGGAGAGAGTTACAGTAATGTAAACACCAATGCGTGTGTTTGGTCTGCTGAATGCTTCACTTCAATAACTGCCAATGCAATGTTGCAGCAGTTGCTCTCAGTTTCTTTTACAGTTAGAACTGAAACTTAAAATGTTTTTGGGGTAACGTCCTTTAATTTCTTGAACCATTAATGTTTCCCTTTGCCTTTCAGCTATAAGAGATTCATTGCAGAGAGTCAGATATAAATGTTGTTAATATAGTTCAGTGGTTCTCAAAGTGGGCGGAATCGCCCCTTGGGGGCGATTTTGATGGGCAAGGGGGCGAAAAAAACAAAGGGGCGATAAGGGGGAGAAACAACACAAAAGGGGCGAAAATGCTCAATTACTACCTAGTCGATCATTGCAGTGTGGAATATTTCAGGGCTGCGGAGCCGTTGTAAAAATGACACAACTGCGGTTCCGGAGCTCTTCTTTTCACGAACATGATTCCAGCTCCGGAGCTCTTGGTTTCCATAACTATGGCTCCGGCTCCGGAGGTTTCTTTTTTCATAGTTCCGGCTCCAGTTCCGGCTTCTGTTCGTTTTCATACATTTATATTATAATTGTCTTGGTGTGCCTCAAGTTGAATGGAAAATGAATTAAATCAAGTACTTAAATCTTCTAAGAGAACATACCAAACTTTTTGAATAATTTAATCTGGTAGTTTTTCACAAGCAGCGCTTATACCATGAGGAAATCAGCGAAAGAACAACAATCACAGGTTCAAATGGTTCAGAGAACAGTTACTAGCAGAAACGCAACTCAACATAACGGTAATATAAACAATTTCTGTAAAGGCGGTCGCTGGTTTTGACGTCAGTGCCAGAGGACCTTTTGTTATTACTTACGACCGGAATCAAGAAAACGGTTGTTTGGAAAACTACATTTGTGTCCGAGCATTTAGACAAAGTCCACCAGTCCCAATCGAAGATATGTTTTGCACTCGTTGCATGCTTTGCCTGTTTCAGTCTTGGCGATTCCATTGTCCGGGCAAACCATGCAAAAAGCGCAAAAAACATAGTCGACTTTGGAGCATAAAATTGGGATAGACTTAACAGTTTCATCAACACTGAAAAAGCCTTCAAAAAACTATACATGTTTTATTTTGAGACGTTTCGGATTATTATTAATCCATCTTCAGTCAAAACATAAAGCAACACGTCACAGAGTCTTTTGGTTTTGAATTGCTAGCATTGCCAAGTGTTGCTTTATTTTTTGGCTGAAGATGGATTAAGAATAATCCGAAATGTCTCAAAATAAAACATGTATAGTTTTTTGAAGGCTTTTTTAGTGTTGATGAAATAGTCGACCTTCATGTATTCTTTCTAACATGCACAAATTTGCACCCTTTGAGGCCCACAACGGATAATTTTTCTGACCAGACTTTGCAACTTTTTGTAACTCAATTACTCGCCAGTCCATTGACATAGAGAACTATTCAAATCCTCTGCGGATTCGGCAAGTCTTCTAGTTTACTTTGAAAAAAAAACTTTTTCGTTTTGTGTTTGGGGTTCTCTGTTTGGACGTCACAAGTGGGGGGTTGCGTTTTTTTGGCCACATTTACCTGGCCCTGGGCGTCAATCCAATGAGCCATTTTTGAGCCAAACTCGGAATTTAAATTTGCGTTTGTTATCAGTAGATTTCAGTTGATTATAATTGAGCCTAGGACACTAGGAAGTCGCATGAAAGATAAATCGGTATCTACATTTTCTGGCTCCTCACTGGTCACGTCTGCTGAAAGATGTTGCAGATCGGCTCTTTTTTTGAGAAAATGTTGCTGGCCCCTGTGGTAACCCTTTAGCCATTTGGCAAATTGCACAACCGCACCAGTGATAAAGATATATCGCAAAAATTGATACAAGAATTATATCAAACGTTTGGCAGTAGCCTAACCTTCAAATAAGAGCAGTAATGAAAGCAACACAATTCGGGGAATTGATTTGGGCTCAAAAATGAATAAAAATTTGTTGTAAGTGCTAGGCGAACTTCAGCATAAAAATCTTGCTCACGATATATAACATCAAACGTATGGATATCGGTTTGCAACGCATCCCCTATCTTCAGACGACACGCCAATTGCACTTGCGATGGAGGTGCATGCGTTGGTAAGCAATTGCTTTTGCAGTCTACGAAACATTGAGATTAAACTCAACCGAAATCTGAAAGTCACCATTAAACAATTTGACAGCACCATCAACAAATGTGGTCAAATCTCCGAGATACGCAATCAAACAGTCGAGTCTCAAAATCTATTGTTTACTATTCAAGTAACAAGAAAAGTTTGTTGAATTGAATTAAAGATGACCTTCTACCAGTCGTTTCACTTTAAAGCACAGATGTGTTTTTTCCGTTGAACTGGCTGAAAGAGCCATATTTTAATTTTTCGTATGGTGCCCATGTCATATTGAAGCCTACGAAATGAATAGAATATTGAATACTACTTGCCTGTTTCCACGATGATCTTCAAAAAGCTTAAAAATATCACGACTCTTTTAACCAAAGAACTCCTAAAAGTATTTGAGAAGTTCATTGCTCATTACCGTTTTTCAATCACTGAATTTTTTTGAAACCTTAATATCAAGAAAATCTGCGAAGACAACAGAACATAAGTTAGAAAACGCAGTCTGAACAGTGTAGTTTGTTAAATGAAAGTGTTATGCCCAGTTGAGCTCTTAACCAGATGAGATTTTGTGAAGGTGGTTGCAGTTCTAGGAAATGACGTTTGGTTACTGCGCCCTTTCTGCAGCACGTTTTCCTGAGAGGCGTTTCTTTCGTCCGTCACCTACAAAACTGTTTCAGTAGCTGAGCATAATGACTATCTGACTAAAGTCAAGACGTAGTGAGCTTCATTGAAGTCTGACGGCTGCAATTTAGCGTTACATTATGGATCGCAACTGCTTTTTCATCGTTATCTTGTGGATAGTAACTTGTGTAAGTATAATTTCGTTCCGATGAGTTCATAGCTCCATACGTCCAGGCTGTTAATTGCTAAGTATTTATTCTGTATCCACGCATTAGCGTACATCAGTCTTTTCGAACCTTTTAGCTGCAACGGAACCTTCCGCAAATGTTTGCGTTGCTCGTGGAACACTATGCAATGACCCAAGTGTCTATGCAATGATCCAAGGATTGCGGTTGCAAATTTCGTCCCAGGCAAATTCGGTCTGTTTTGGCGGAATCCCTGGCAGTCACTCGCCGAACCCTGTGGTTCCGCGGAACCCCGATTGAAAAATTCTGCCGTACATATCAGTATTAGCTCATGTTGTACCGGACCTTCCACTTAGTTTTTAGAAAAATGTCAGTTACATCAGCAGTAACCAATTAACTCTTCAAAACCCTGCACAGGTTAAATTTTCCTAGCTAAGGCAGTGGTATCAACAATGTACTATGGGGTATATTTAAAATTACCGTTTGAAGGTGTTTCTTCCAGTAGCTATGTTTTCTATGCAGTCTGTCGACCAGTCCTCTCTAATTCTGCATACGTTTTGTATATATCAAGTAAGGGGTAAATTGCCCAGTGTGCGCGAAGCATACCTGAAGTTTTCAAACGAGATTCTGTGTGAAAGCCAATTTTGCTCATCCTGGGCAAAAAAGGTTTGAAATATTGATGCTGTACCAAGCGTATTGGTTTCGACAGATGAATAAGAACACTGTGTGGAGAAGCAGATTCAACCTGCGTGACTCGTCTTCCATTTCGGTAATGGGTTCTCTGACCTGCTAAGAGGCGAAACGCTTACTGTTCAGTAATTTCCTTTACAAGAGATGTGATTGGAGTGTGCATGGCAAAGCTTTTGATGTTGAAAACTTTTAAAGTTTTCCTTTTTTTCACTTTTTCAAGAAATGTATTTAACAGAACCTTACGCATACACAGTCGTAAAAAGTGCAAGAAATACTTAAGAGTGAAAAACAGAAAGGCTGGATCAATAGCAGAGAATGCAGCCAAACTCGAGAATAAAATTAAACTCAATAAATTAAAACAGAAGCTGCAACAATTAGAACACTGGAAAAACGTTATTCCTGAATTACTGCTTTCACAGATACGGGAAAACTGTCCCACGCCACTCATCGAGCAACGCAACATACCCACATTTACTGTATCTCTCCGCTATAACTCAAAACAGAGCGTTGGTGAAACACGTAGGCAGGATTACACACTTTGGTGGGGTAGGCAGCCGCACTAAACACTGTGATGGCAGATGCCAATATCGGTTCCTACGTGGGTGATAGGAAATGTCAAAACAAGTTGGTAAAACTGAATCGGAAAATCACTGAACATCGCAAATCGACCGATATGATTATTACGTTTGTCAAAACGTCTTCTCAGGTATCCATAGGGTGAAAAATAAGTTGTTCTACAAAAACAACAGCGCCAGCTTCATTCGTAGGTGGTTTATATATGATACCATAGTGTCACATGTCAGGTTTAGCTTCAACGGGAAGTTTTGCTTTTTGTCATTATTTGTGAAACTGTTGGCAACATAGATTGTTGTGGTTTTATAGCATCTGTGTCCTATTTTTCCTGACATAAAATTATGAAAAAATGGTTCACTTTTTGTAGTTGCTTAGCAGTAACATGTTCCAATATTGGAACTATGCCGTTCATTGACATTTCTGATAATATCCTTTGTGATTCTCCATTTAGACAATTATTTATACGCGACAATACAGCATTTTTTAAAATTCTTGCTCTGATGGCTGTGTAACAACAGGCCCGCAGCTAGGTTTTAAGGTTTGGGGAGGATAAAATACATTTTTAGGAGGGCAAGATATTTGTTTTTATTCTATGCTTGAAACAAACTGTGATATACCAAATTGAAATTGTTACCAGTGTAAAAGCTCCTTAGCACAGTAAAATTAATTTAGTAACAATGAGGTGTCTTCCGTTAGATCCAGAGGGAAAAGATTTATCAACGCAAAACCTGGATTACATCAGCCTGTGTAAGCAGGAACGCAAAAAAATGTGATGATTGTGGCAAAACACATTTTACAATTTCAGCGATTGCAATGTTTGTTGCGAGAAAAATGTTTTTTAGTATATCACACACAGAAACGTTTATTTTGATGTTTATTCAGTCCCTTGTGCTTGTTCTCACTGACTAACTCTTGGACTACCAAATGGGTCAATTGACCCTTTTGCGATTTTCTTTAAAAATTTTAAGAAAACTTTTTGTAGCTGTGAACCTCAAACGTTTTGACATTTATTATCTTTGTGTCTTGAGCAAACCACTAAGTCGACAACAAATTTGTTTTCAAAATCAGTGTTTCACGATGGAAAAACGGTGAATTACCATACGAGTCAATTGTCCCCGAAGCTGAGATGTTGAGCTATGCAATCACATTTCGAAACGACTTTTGCACACAGGGCCAGAACACGTTCCACACACAAATTTTTACAATGGCAACGTTTCATTCTCGTCTTGTTTAACTGGCAAATTCGGAATTTGGTTCATTTATGGAGTGACATGTCCTCAACAGATCCATCTTGAATGCGTTTCAGATTCAATGCATGGGGGACTCTAGATACCTTACAGTTTCTCTCCACTGAGCACAGCTTTCCTGCCAGTTTGACAATAAAATCCTTTTTTGGTTGTTACTTGCAAATATTTGCAAATGGTGTATGTATCCAGTGCCACAATGTCCAACTGGTTGAACAGTACAGCAAGTGGCCATCTTCGGGATGCTGCCCAAGTAAAGCATGCATGGAGCATTTCATCAGCTGTATCCACACCACCCTTACTAACATTGAAATCCAGTCGTGTCTGGAAACACAGGTCGTCCTTATTATGTCTCCCACAAATCTGTTGGAAATTCATCCCTTACCTTTGAAACTCTGCAAAGAAAACACAGGCCAAAGAACGCGATGAACACTTCTTTTCTGAGAGAAGACTCGCTATCTCCATGTCGACGAGCTTCAGTGATATCGTGAATTCCAAAATACGGTCATCGTTTTATGGTCCCACATCTCTTGAAACACGTCTTTAGCATTGTGTACATGTGCAGGAATGAATTGTTTTGTACCTGATCTTGCACTGATTCGATTTCGTTTATTGCACGTGCATTTTGCAGCCCAAAATAACGTAACCAAATGGCACCATCTTCTGTTGATTAGTTGACCTCTGTCTGCCAAAACAGTATATAAGTTCCCAAATTTCGGAAATATTCTTGCACAGTATCTTGCTTTTTATCCAGCTCTTCGTCAACCTCACACATACTCGGCTTGAGCTCATCAAATTCATTTTCTCCGTAGTCTTTATCAACTTGAAGAGCTTTGAGCACTTCTGAGCATCCTTCCTTTCATTTTTTGCAAGCCTAGGTATAGCAGATAACTGCACAGCAGAAACTGGAGCAGGCCTTTGGCCAGACAATAGCACAAAAAGCGCAAGCATACATTTGAGATAAACAGTGACAGGATGCCTGCGAAATGCAGCCACTGTCGAGCGCCCAACTATGAGAGATTCCGGATACTTGCAATCTACGTCTTCCGGAAAGTTGCTGGAAGTATTCGGGGAAGCCTCTTGAACGAAGTGATCCATTATCCTGAATTCTTGCTTCATGTATTTGATGATAAACTCATCTTTGTCTCTACATACTTTTTGGTGTTCACAAGTTTTATGACGGTAAGTACTCCGCAGTACTTGGACCAAGTTTCAGGGAGAAGGGTTGACATGCCCTTGACTTGACATACCTGCGCTTCGTGATGAATTCAAGCCGCTTCAAAGTTTTTTTCCACACTGCTGCAACAGCTTAATTTTTAACTGCAACCCCCACGGTTAGATGAGAGCATATTTCTCTTAGGCCTTTTTACAAATTTCGGTAGAATTCCTTAGCTTAGCGATCAGTCACAGAGGGCATTACAAGAGCGCACGCTTTATCTTGTTAATTTTCATTGCAGAAAGGTTTTAGTACATAATACAACTGTTTTTGTGTTGTTTTCATGTTTTTTTCCTGTTGCATTTGTGGATTTGCTGTTGTCTCCTTTGCAAAACCAAGCATTTCAGGTAGCACAATCAGTAGCGGACACAGGCTAATTTGGTGGGGGGGATGCGACGTCAATTTGCAATTAACCCAATGCTTCACAGAACCATATTGCGTAAATCAATCACTTTCGCATACGTACAGTTACGAGGAAACAAGTCTAAGGTTGGTTTAAAAAAAAGCTTGAGTGATAAAACTGGTCAAACTTTAACACTGCACTGCTACGGAACCAACGAGCAATGTGGCACATAACAAATCTGACGTAGTCACTGGCATCGGCGCAGGTACATCGAGGACTCGAGATAAAAAGTTCACGTGACGACATATTACTTATTCTCTTTGTAGGTTACGTTTGTTACAACACAATTACCGGTGGCAATAGCCAGCATAGTGCAGTAGCCCTGTTTAAACTTGTATGCTAGAGAGCGTAGTCACCTGGATGCGGTTTAGATCAGTGCTTTTCAAATGGGGAGCCCTACAGTTTTTAATTGTCGTTTGAAACAGTATGCAACACTCATGGTAATTTGTGTACAACATTTGCTATTGCAGGTAATTTTGATGATATAATAACAAGAAGTGGGTTGGTTGTGTTTATTTTGCAACCAAAATTAAGAGAACGGAAAGAAAGAAACAATTCCTAATGAGTGAAAGTACGAAAAAACGAAAGCGAGAAAGCACGATCATTCATGGGCGTCCGCAGAATTTTTTCCACATGGGGGCAACGTCGGCATTTTGTTTATCATTTTCAAATTGCTGAGAATCAGTGTTCCCTCTAAAATAATTTTACACTGAGCAAATATTTGTTTTAGTGAGTATGATATTTTAGAGCTGAGTAAGTGGAGTTTTCAATGAATTACAAACTTTGTGAATTATATAATAAATGTACAATCTTATCAAACTACGAACAAAATACACATTTCATTCAAATAGCTCCATGTTTTCGAGGTAGTTTCCATTGTTTTGGAATGTTGCAAGTGCGCGAGAATGAGATTTCACTGCGCAACAGTTCTGGTGGTCCTGAGTATTTGCGCCCCTTAGAGGGAACATTGCTGACGAGTGACGATACAATGCAAATGGACGTGCACAAGACGCTTTATCCTTTCTACACTGCAAAGAAAATACCCCGTGTTACGGTAAGAATCACACACAAAAAAACGATTCGTCAGCAGCACTAGCCAGGTATGTGTTGAGTTCGCGTTGCATCCTCAACATGAAACGTCTCTTGATTCTGGAATATAAATAATTTAAAGATTTCAAATACTTCAAAAGCCAGTCAAGAAAGCGACCTAAAAACTTGTCGATGGTCTTATGAAGAGCAACGATTGGGAATAATACTGGAGTACCGAAGTCCTACCCCAAAATGGACTGAACTCTAAGAAAGTGAAACTGGAACAAAGCGACAACTGAAAACATTCAGTCTACAAGGACATTGTATTGTGTATTATGTATTTTTACTCCACATATTTATTTCAAGTCACACTTAGGAAGAGAGTAACCCAAAACATTATAGAAACCATTTGCATTAATAGCCTGTATGAATTTGTAAGTGATATTCCCGATTCAAACGGATAAAAGCGAGCACTAATGAAAGACATTGAAAAACAATTCCGGATTACGGCAAAAACGGTAAACGGAACCACCGGTGCCGCCATAAAGCCGTTCTCCAACGTGATTCGCCGAAACCGAGTGTGACGTTTTGGATTGGCCAATGAGGACTCGCGTAGACAAGGAAGTTTCAATATTGAAGTTACGGGCTAAGCCAATGAAAATACGTGACAAAAATGATAAATACTCGAACATTCGCCAAGTTCAGTCAGTTCTTCTTGGACCATCGTCTAAGTTGTAACTGGTCTGTCTTAAGCCACCGCTTGAGCAGCAACAAGTCTCGCCATCGCAGGGCTTGTAGACTTTACCTACTCTTCACCGTAGACCACTAGAAACTTGTTGCACAGTCCACAGGTAGTTTGCTGGACTGAAACCCATTGAATTTACGGCGGTATGGTTTACTCTCTTCCTCCATGAAAGAATTGAACTCGTATTAACCCCTGTTGTTCGCAGTAACTTTTGTTACGTGCTTTAACCCATGTTACTGGTATAAACCCCTGTTGTTTTCGATTACCTTTCTGATGTATTTGAGAGTAATAGCGCAGTGCTTAATGTTATTTTAATAAAACCATGAGTGAATACAAATTTGTTTGATGTTAGACTGAGCGTAAAGTCGAATGACAAAGGGCGGGTCTGAGTTTCTTCACTGTAAACTTGGGCGTGCCTAGGACATGTTCCTGTTAAATTAACCAGTGCTCTCGAGGAACTGTCCTAAAAAGCAAACAGAAATGCTACATATAATAGTATTACGAAAATTTATACAGTACGCTATCTTCAGATTTTCAACGCATGGCATGTCTTTTCAAGTATGCATTGCCATGATCTGTAAAGAAAGAAGCATTGTTTTGCCATGGTTTTCAACGAAACCACAAATTATGACTTTATTTTACTTAGCAAGCAGGGCCGCACCCAGCTGATATATTCAACTGAACTAACAACTG
>JGI24159J19872_10014324_pt1 | contig 10261 bp, 3 predicted proteins | sample Ectturendosymbi4_FD_19872 | JGI IMG/M metagenome (IMG submission 19872) | reverse complement strand
TTAAAGAATGTAGGAAACGCTTTAATTTCTGTTGAATATCTAAGCTAAGGCAATCGTAGAACCGAAGTGGCACCACAAAAGATGAAATTTTGAGGGGGCATTGCACGTAAGAGGGACGTACTTTCACGCTTTTAAAACAAGCGACTAAATACTGTAGGTCAAATCTGCCTGGGGCCCCAAAAAATAAGATGGCCTTGGCCCCGCGATCCCCAAGTCCCTCCCTGGGAGTGGCCGGCACCAAGCGAATCAATCGCAATTTATTTGCACAAGCAAACTGGTTTCGTGTGGAACACATCATCATTCCTGCGCACACCAGTATAAAAAGGTTACTAGTGAAAGTTGACAACGAAACAAAATAGAAATACTGCGTGTTGTTGTTAGGAACAATTAGCAAGGTTAAATTAATAAAGCCAAATAAGCATTCCTCCACTAGATCGGTTACAGAGCTGCTAACTCCGATCGCTAACGGCTATTCAATACTCTGATTGAAAACGATACTCTCCGCTTCGGATAGTCTTTGTCTCAGACGATCATGTGGCTTCAACGGACAGTAAAGGGCAGTAGAAAAGTCTAGAAAATTTAGCGTTAACTCGGGGCTCAGTCTCTGCCGTAATTTAACTCAGGCAGGAGATTCCTCAAACAGCTGGCTGTAAAGCTGGAGCTTGTTTTGTTGTTGCTCAAGCGGTTTCGAAAAAATCCGACGATAAAATCCAGACGGTATATTTGCAAGCAATACTGTGGAGAATTCGCAGGAAACAGGTTCTAGTCTTGTCCCGGAACCAAACCAACAAAGGAACAGTCTACAAGGTTGTCACAACTTCTTGACAACTGTGCAAGACCAAAGTAAGTCTCAAAGTAACGAGCTGTATGATGGCAGAAACGTAGGCGTAGCCCATGATAAAATAAAAATGCCAGGATGACCTGCTACATAAAATATTAATGAGATCGAGACTGTTGCTTCAGCAAAATGTCAAGAAAGAATTGCAGAAACAGTGCAGGAATGCAGGGAAGCAACGAGGGGGAAAGGGGAGCACAATGCCCCTTTCCTTGCTCCGGGCGCCATCTAACCTCGGTACGCCCTGTTTCCAAGGTGAATCCAATGAAGAGAATTGCAAGAGAGAATCCGGGATATTCGAAAAGACTTATTTTAGCATCATCCTCTATAACTGCCTTCCGCAAACATCTGGTCTGGGTTAGCCATTGCACTGTTTGTGACGTCACAGTATGACATCCTATTCAAGTTTGCAACCAACGTTTTGGCGAAGTTATTGACACAACATGCATATTTAGTGACGCCGGAGTAGCGGTAGGGCACGGGGAGCAGTAAAACAGTTGAGGGCAATGGAAACTTATAAAAAAACAAAAAGACTGTTGCCAATTATGTTTGTTTCTGTTGATCAACAATGCTGACCTCAAAAATAATAATGGGAATTATAGAAAATCATTCTGAATTTTCTGGGCGTCCGAAAAGCTGCAGTAAATTTGTTTCAAGTCGATCTTGACAAACTACGAAATTACTTATGATACTGTTATGAGAAGCAATGGCGTTGGAGGTGGGGTTGCAGGGGTTGCAAGCGCACCCCCAAAAGTTTTGATTTGCTGAAAATCTGAGCAAAAGCCCTGAAAATCCGGGTAAAAATAGCAATCAACGTTGATTAACTTCAAAAAACGGCGCCCAAGATTTGCATAAAAACACATAAGGACCTTTTTTCGAGGTCACACTCTTTGTGGGAGAAAATTTGCAAGCAAAAGTTGTACAAAAACTTTTCGAGCAACTTTGGGGAAAATCAGGCAAAAATTCTTCTCACCCACAAAAATTTGCCTGCTCCTACACCTATGGTGAAAAGGCACTTCTGCCCTCGTTGCCCCCCTTTTAGAAGAATAGAGGGATAAATGCCCCGGCCATGCCTCAATTCTCCGACGTCCATGTGCATATTATTCTACACGCACTCTCCTTACTCGTTGTTGTAGGCTACAACTTGCCACTGTAATGAACGTAAATTATTAGCGGTATCCTAAGACAGAGGAATCCATAACTGTAAAAATATCTGGCAACGCGTTAAACAGGGGAGTAGAACACACTCAGTGCCGTGGACGTAGGCAGGGGGGGCAAAACGGGCATTTGCCCCCCTGGAAATTGGGACTGAGGCAAAAATTTCGAGAAAACGTGAAATCAGCAGTTTAATTCTGATTAGTTGGGTTAATTCATGCAATGACAGTTTGTTTGACGATCAGACACTCACACTGCACTTGAGTCAGGTTCACTGTTCTAGTAATATGCAGTGATGAGCTTGCAGTTCACTTAATCCGCTTCTTTGCCACTTGTAACTATTGAACGCAGACAAGCTGACAGATAATGCAGCGAGCGAGACAGTGATCATTGATCAGTGACTGCTTATAGTGGTAAGCCACGTTGGTTTATAGCAATGGTGGGCGAACTGCGGCGCGCCAGCATATTTTGTTGCTCGCCGACATACTTTGTGTGGCTCTTCTAGATGTATAACAATATTTCAAATTGCCTCATATTTAACGTTTTTTTCATTTATCAATGTGTTTACACAAGTTCGTGAAATTAGTCAGCAGGGAGTCTGCACGATTTTATAACAACGACAGTGAATCTAAATCGCACGTTAGGCTACTGAAGTTCCCAGAAGAAAACTAAAATGTTTCAAAGCGACATATTTGTTAAAAACATTCTGCCATTTTGCCAAAGTCAGAATTTTTTTCCTGAAGAGGCATTTGCCGACCAGAAAGTGGAAGAACACTAAAATAAATTGGAGCACTACTGGAGGAGTTTCAAGCCAGATGCGACCATTTCCAAGAGTTAAAAACATTGCTTTGTATTCCTTGTAAATCAGGGACGGATCCAGCCAGTAAGGTTAGGGGAGGGGGGCGATTTCAATAATATTTGGCAGTCAAGTCTCATTACGGGTTCACTAGGCTCCTGTAAGAGAGATAAAGTATTCTTTACAACACTGTTTTGACAAAACAATAGACGGCCAAATGACCTTACATCGCGAATGTTTTCCGAATTGTACAAGATCATGGAGAACAAAGTTACTTTCGCAGGTTTTAGGGGGGTCAATTGCCCCAACCCTCACCCCCCTGGATCCGCCACTGTAAATCCATTCAGTTTTAATGTAATCGGTGATGGCTGTCCAGTTCACCAACCGGGTGACACAAACGTGACTGCTGTAAAAATAAAATTGACCGAAATGCAAGAAAATCGGGCTCTAAAAAAATTTTAGTCANTGCCACTCTACACTTAATTTCGGGCGACAGGTAAATGCCCAAAATTTAAACGACCAGTTTACAACTCATTTCTGTGTATAGCACAACACATTGCTGTGAATTTGTTTCTCTGTAATGAAGTTCGTAAAATCAAACCATCGTGCAACCCTGAAAAATGAACACTTGGGAGAATTAATTCACACAGCTTTAACAACGTAATGTCCAAATTTTGGGGACTAGAAAATCAAACAAAAACTTAATATTGACAATTACTGTGCATCATTTAATGTAAAACTTGCATTCTTTACCGTATTTGTGTTGATACTACTAATTGGTTTTGCGGCTCGCTGGTGTTTTTGGTTTTCTGCAAATGACTCTTCCATTGAACAAGTTTGCCCACCCCTGGCTTATGCTATGTATAAAGAAACCTGGGTGTAAAAGAAGCATTGCTGCCAACAAAGCGCATTTTTTGCAACCAGTGCTCCTTCTGAAGGTGCGCGCATGCGCAGTACCACCAGACCATTTGCGCATGCGCAGTACCACCAGACCATTTGCGCAAAATATCATCTCGCGTAATTTTCAACATTCCAAAACATTGGAAAAGCACGAAAACAAGGAGAAGCTATTTGAATTAAATGGTACTTTGTTCGCATTTTCATAAGATTTTGCACTCAATCTAAAAATTCTCACAGTTTGTAATTCCTTTAGAACTCTGCTAACTCAGTCGTTAAAATATCCATGCTCACTAAAACAAACGTTTGCTCAGTGTAACGTTTTCTCACAAGGAAAACACTGTTTGCAACTGTTGCCGTAACATTGGACATTTTCTTTTTGTGTACGTCCATTTGCGTTGCATCGCCAACAATCTGAAAAAAATAAGCAAAATGTCGACATTTCCCTCCAACTGGAAAAACCTCTGCGGACGCCCATGCTCAGTACTACTTCAGCGCAGTTCACAACTTCAAACATACAAGGCTGGGTGAATGTCTCGTCGAATAGCAGCCAATCAAAAGGCATGCGGCTGCGACGGAGGACACCCAGGGCTGACAGTTTGAAACTTGTAAACTACACAAGAATTGAGGATGCGCATAAAGTACGCAAGAAAATTTTCCTTTTTTTAAATATGTGGCTGTTATATGTACAATTACTAAGGAAAAAGAACAGACACGGGCTTGTGTGCGACGTATTATGATCAATCCGCCTGAACTGCCAATTAATGGCGAAGCTCGAAACGAAGCACATATTGCAAGCACAGGTGTGCGACGAAACGGGAAACTAATGATGCATCATAAAATAAAATAGGACAGTTGTTAGGACAGTTTTGTAATTTGGCTCACAAATTCAATTAAACATCCATAATTATCTTCTGTGTTGATGTAATTGGACCAACCAAAAAATTGCCCGGGTTTTGAAAGCTCACTTATAAAAACTATAAAGCCCACCAAAATCCCGATCTTTACTCTTCCTTTGCAAAATGCACTATGAAGTAAAAATTAAAATAAGCAGCACACTTGTACAGTTAAATGCAATTTTTGTAATGAAACAAAACGAATAGCAACGACATTTGAAGGACTTGAAAAAAAGAGAGGAATACTTCGAACAGTTTGAGTAAATTCTACTGGTTATCTTCTTCAGCTCTGCAAAATTGGTTATCTTCTTCAGCTCTGCAAAATTGTTCATAGTTGTAGGCCACAAAGATGGCGGAATAAATCAGTCTCAGTTTATTGACGGGGAAACTACTTCCGCGTTTTTAAACGCATCATCAGTCCTGTAAAAGTAAGAACAAAAAGAACAATTAGCTTAACTGAAAAACATTTTTTAGCTACAAACAAACTATACATTGGAAGCGTACAATGAAGCCAATTTCTAGTTATTCCTTGTTCCAAACATGTTTTTTTAGTCGGTGGGGCAGTTCGTCAGTTCTCCCTTTTCTTGTTTCATAGTTCTTTCAGTAAATGTCAACATTCGTAGAAAACAGTAGTGGCAGGGATTCCCTCAACGAATCGAAGACTACAAACAAACTTTAGCCTGGGGGCAAGCTTCTGGGGAATTTGCCTGCTTTCAGCTGTGAAAATTAGATGCGCTTGCATATTTCAATCGTCGCAGAAAAATTAAAGCAGAACTCAGCCGGCTGGGATCTGCTTTGCTCGCTTTGTGAGCAAATAAACACCTTCGCTGGCAGTTACGAGTGGATAACATTTCGGCGACTGCTCAGGGGATGATTTTAAGCTCAGGCCTCATTTCTCCGCTGATACTTCATCGTTTTATCTGGGAACTTCGACCTGGGTTAATGTTTGTTCTGGGACCCTTAACGATTTTCAATTGCTTTTCAGGTATGATGAACACAGTTATTTGACCAAAGTTTTTTTGCTACATTATACTTTTTTGTTAAGAATAATCTCATACGATTGCGATACGATCCAGCAAGGACAAATAGGCACGTTCGACCTTCTGGTATTGTTCATGACCGCAAATTTTTTGTACAATGTGAGGGGAACAACTTGATGTAAAACCAATATATTACGAAACCTAAAGAGAAAAATGTGGGGGGACATAGCATATTATATCCCCACTGTCTGAAAAAGTGGGAGACGCGTTCCCCCTGTCGCCCACGGAATTGCCCCCATGATCATAACACATATTTTGTCTTTTGAAACGTTTCGTATTCAAAATCGTCCGTCCTCACGTTTATAGATTGTTGATTTTAAGACAGTTGTTGCAGCAGGCGTTTGCCTGATTGGTGCAAGTATGTTGCGTCACAAAGAGGTCACACGTACAATCAAAATCAACCGCAGCATCCCAAATACAGGTCCATAGCTACAAAAATAACAGTAGAAGCCGAAGCGACAATTCTGACAAATCAAACAAAAACAAATGCAGAAAACCAACTTGGCCCAAACTTTCAAAGTGTTTGTAAGAAAAAATGAAGCAAACCAACACGAAAAAGTCTTTGTCACTTTTTATTCAAACAACTCTAATTGTCTACTCAAAGTTCATCCACTTTTATGTCTTAAAAAAATACGAGGCTAGACCACGGCATAATTTTGCACAACGTGCTGGTCCCCGACGCAAATCAAGTACCATGAAGTTGCGCCCAGAGAGGATAACCGACTTGCACCACGTGATTCGCCCAATATTTCCTAATTTTTTATTGCCTCAGGGTCATGGCCAGATTAACCATTAGGCGAACCGGGGTTGCCCGGGGCCTCGCGCTTGAATATCAAAATTCTCCTTTACTGGTTTCTCATGTTTTTAGGTTGTTCACTGCGCGTCAAAATCGCAGAGTTTTTTGATTACTGCGTTTATTATATTGGGTAAAAGGAAACTTAGAACTTTGGCATTTATCGTTTTTGAGTGTCTTAAAAGAATTGAACCAAAGTGTACCACGCTTTGTGAGCCAAGAAATAGGTCGAAATCAGTGCATCCAGGGGCGTCCGCATAAATTTTTCTAAAGGGCGCAACGTCGAAGTTTTGCTTATCCTTTTCAGATTGCTGACGATGCAATGCAAATGGACGTTCACAAAACGCATTACCCTTTCTACCCTATTAGTGTGTGCTGGTTGAACCTCACCTGTCAATTTTTTGTCTGAAATATTTTCTACACTTCGGCTATCAGAAATAGTTTTTAGTTTCATAAACTGCATATTTTCCATTTTTTCGAGCACTTTTTACAAATAAGTCATAATTTAAAAAATAATCAACGGCCAGAACAACATGAGCCGTGAAAAAAAGAAGAAAGTTAGACACTCTCGCAAAACTGTGTCAAGCAATGAGAAGTACAGGTAGAACTAGCCTATATTGTATGTTGACAAGACTATCGGACAACTTGCTAAAGTTAGAACACCACGCAGGCGTAGAAAACTGAGCAGATGAATTACGAAAACTCGCCACAGCAAATAAAAGCTTTGCACTTAATGCTCACTGAGAAGTCAGAACTGAACCTTAACGATAAAGACGTATTCTCACAAGAAAAACTGAGCATGCTGTTTCTAATGGGCATTGGAGCATGAGATTCTTGGAGATACGGACCTGGAGACGATCAACGATTTCGTGTGCAAAAAATGTGGCGTCATGAAACTTTTCGTAGCTGACTTCTTTTCAGAAAGCACACAATGACAGAGACCAGGGTCACTTCAGTAAGTGTGTTACTAAGTAGCCTACTCTTCGCAGTTAACGTCTTTGCAATTGCCGTATAATGCGCTGACGCCACAAATAGTTGCGAAGTGCTTGTCGTGATTGTGAGGGTGTCAGTCTTCAATCATACAAAGCGCTGTTGTTCACTAGATCACGGAACAGTTAACTAGGTTTAACTATTGAAAAGCTCCCATTGCACAACTTCAGTCAGGTAGTACGGTTCAAGNTTCTTTTGCGTGATATTTCCTTGAGAACTTTTTTTCTAAATGGTATACGTTTTGATCTGCGAGAAAGTGTAGACACATCCTTCCTCACTACAAATGTGAATGGACGATTTGTGCAGTTAAGATGGTCAGAGAGTCTATGACGAAAAAGATTGCTGTGTCGTGTTACGGTAGCAAAAAGATCGTTTTTTGTGGTACAACTTTCTGTTTGAACAAATTAACCACATACGAACCGCCATACATGGTCACCCCTAATTGTCTCTAAACTGTAGTCTGCCAAGTCATATCAGGTTTGACGTTTTTAACCGGTGCTTCTCCAAAGTTGAAACGAGGGCGTGTGAAACGCTGCGCAGTTGCGCTAAGCGTTTTGAGGGCCTCGCGGTCACGGCTTTACCGGGGGCCTCACGTTCATTTAATCTGGCACTGCTGACGGTGAGCAAAAGCATACAATGTTTATATTTGCGGGCCCTGAGTTATCAATATGGCACGGCTTAAATCTATGCAATGGCGGGCAGAGGGGGAGAGAACGTGGCACTGGCCCCGGGCATCCCAGGCAGGGGGGTATCCAAAGAGTGAATTTACAAAAATTTAAATGCTGTAGCTAAATGATTTTGCCTATTGTAAGTTTACTAATGCATGCTGAATGGATTTAATTATTAGAAACTTGTTTTGCTGTCGACACTAATTTTTACGTATTCAAATGCCAATAATTCTCAGATTCTTCATTACCAGGGTCTTTTACTCTAGGTATACGGCGCACGCCCAATCAAACTGATAGTGACGTGGCTTGTTTCAGATCGTGCGATCAAAGGAAAATCACAAAAAAGGATTGAAAGATAATCAGGATTGGGAAAAAACCCTTTTTCTTTGAATCCAACTCTCCTGTTTTTGTAGAACGCATGAGACTTGACTGCCAAATATTGCTGAAATTTCCCCCCCTAAAATTACTGCCTGGATCCTCCCCTGATGACACATAAATTAAGGGGAGTGCGTGTAGAGGAATATGCATATTATGTCAACAAACTTCGCTAAAACATTGGTTTGGAAACATGATTATTACGTCAAATTGTGACATCACAAACAGCGCACACCAAATGCAAATGACCACCATATGCCACTAAATAAAAACCCCCATGAAAATTTTCTGCCTACGCCACTCTACCATCTACGCAGAGGTACAGCAACGCTCTTAGCTTTTATGTAGACTACGACAGAAAATCGTAAAGACACATGCCACTATTTTAATGAGCAAGCTTTTCAAAACAACCACACACGTAGTTGGATATTGCTCCACATTTTTTTCAAACATCAATCCTCCTCAAAGCAGCTTCACCGAAAAACTCATCATATAGCAATAAACCAACAATTTGTCCATTGCGAAAACGATCCAATATCGTTATCAGCGATAATAGCATTCTCTGAGTCACTGCTGGTGGTTGTAATTTCTTCAGACTTCAATACTTCAGTCCATACTGAGGCATTTTAAGCAATGCTCGTTTCACTTTCGTCGTTAATTGGGGAGCTTGAAATTTCACCCCTTAAGTTGTTCATCGGCTGATGTTCTTTTTCGTCGCTCAGCTCGAACATCCTCCCATGCGGAAAACCCCATAAGCACGCAATGCGTTGCTTCTGCCGCTGCTACACGCGGGACGTCCTTGCAAACTCGGTGTGTTAAAAAGGATCAGACAACAAAACAACAGGGAAAAATACCATCACACAGACCGGATACAACAACGTATAATAAAAAAAGCAAAAACCAAGATTCATTCAGGTCCCAAGATACTTTGGTTTACTTCCCTTCCATTAAAACACATTCTTGTCCATATTAGCACTAGAAGGACAGGACGCGTCAAGTACCATCTACCTTTTATAGAAAATGCTGAATAAAAATACATGTGAATGTTTGAAACAATAAAATACAGGTTGTGAAAATACAGATATGCACAATGCCGTAGTTTTTGATTACTTTAAATCTGGCACACAAACGTTTGGTTTGTCAAATATGTCAAAATTCCACAAAATGTATGTTACAAAATGCCAAACAGCATTTTCTGATGACAAATCCTAAGACCAAATTTCCGGAATTTGACACTGAAAATGCCAACCTGGCAAACCTGCTGAGTAATTCTGGGCAGTCCTCACGATGGAAAGAAATAACGGAAAAGTTGCATTATTACGAAAGAATAGCATTGTTGACAGAGCCGGATTAAAGGGTAGGGGGGCCCGGGGCAATTTTTATTGGAGGTCCCCTGTTGCGTCCAAACCTCGACTCGTTTAACTGTCTCACTGATCCTGGCGACTCGGAAATACTGTCCGCCCGCTTCAACACACAAAGTTTGCTATTGATGTAAACAGCTACAAACAATTCATGCGGACCACGCAACGCAGTAGCTCAGCAAGTATTGTTGTGGCCAGAAAAGATACCCCGAGCTGCTCACAACATGTATCGTTTAGCCCGTTTCTTGTTGATTCTCCCAAATTGAAAAATGTGTACTTACGGCGCGACCGACTTGACCGCACTGACGATTTCGATGTTTTCGAACTTCTTGGCCAGCATACACGAAAAGAAATTACAGACTGGTCATCACCCCATACGAGCCTTGTGCGCTCAGTACCAAGTGCTAATCTATTGCACTTGTGTCACGTCGAATCGCCATTTAACCGATCCAACC
>JGI24159J19872_10014319_pt1 | contig 10263 bp, 5 predicted proteins | sample Ectturendosymbi4_FD_19872 | JGI IMG/M metagenome (IMG submission 19872) | reverse complement strand
AAACTGTCATAACTTTTCTTCTCTACAATTTTTTAATTCCAAACTTGGCAGGATGCTTTGTAACAGCTATAGCAACCGTTTCTGTGATTTTTACATTCTTCCCATTGTTAGAATAGGCGCAATAAACTTTCAAAGTAAAAAAACAGGCAATCCACCCTTGTTTTCGGGTGTTTTTTCTCTCCAAAAGAAGTGGAAAAAATTTTTTATTTCGATTTTCATAAACTACGCAATATGACTAACGTTTTTGTGTTTCTGTTGTGCAAGGTTTTCCATCCAGAGCCTTTTGAAACAACGCCTTGCCCACTCAAGTGCCAGCGCGAAAACCATACTGGCGTTCTAGCATCAGACAGCAGCCACGAATATATCGTGGACTGGCGGTCAAGTAGTAAAAAAAGAATTCTGTCTCCACAGTCAGCGCCTGCATGCATTTTTTCTTATGGCTGCGTCACAATGCTTTCAGTTAGCCTGGGTTGCAAACTTTCCGACTTTGCTCTCAGCCTCTCACTCTGTAGTTGTGCCCACAAACTTCAATAAACGTCTTTGATAAGCAATACATGTCTAAAACTTATAACATCCAAGCACGCATATAGGTTCATTTCATGAGCCTCAGACCACAAAAGTTCAGTTTTCTGTCTCACCAGCTAATAAGTCTCGTGAAAGCATTATATTAAAACTTGCTTCCAGAATGCACAAAAATGTGTAATTTTAGGTGTAATTTTGCAAAATTTTCCTGGGGCCATGCCCCCAGACCACCCTAGAATGGTCGTGTTTTTGGCACTTCCCCTGAAGTTGATTTGTGATGTCACACGTTTATGACAAAACTTTGCCCCCCTCAAATTTTCTGCGTACACCACTGTTAGCAGCCCGCTCGCTCAACCTCAGTGGCCCATCCAAAAACCAGACAAACTGGCACTACCTACCAGAGGTGTGCAAGGACTGGATTATGGATTTTTTGGATCCGGACTCTGGCTGCTTCCAACAGGATCAGGAGTTAGGTTTTCTTTCCTGTAGCCAGAACCGGATAGGATTTGGATTTTGTGTTTACTGAAAAAACTTTGCTAATTGTTTGCTTGACTTATATTTACCCGGAATCAAACAGGAGTCGGATTGCTTGAATCTAGTTACTGTTAGTTCCAGATCCAAATTGGATTTGGATTCAAAATTTGCAAAACAGGATTGGATCAGGGCTCAAACAAATCAGAGTATGAACACCTCTACTACCAACACTTTCTTGATTCATTTTTGTCTTCCTTTGTTTATTCATGGTTAAATGGTAGAAGAGCAGCAATTTGTGGGTACAACATTTTGTGTTTTAGCAGCTGAAGTGGATGAAAAGGTATAAATTAAATGTTAAGAAGGTTCTAGTTAAAATTAAAAGTGATCATGTGTGCTTACCAGTGTCAGATTGGTCCATCAATTTTAAACAGCAATCTTGCACATTTGGGAGATGAATGCAAGAGAATGTTAAATTGTGGTGCTGATTATCTACATTTGGATATCATGGATGGCCATTTTGTTCCAAATCTTACATTTGGCCATCCTGTTGTGCAGTCAATTAGGTAAGATTTAGGCTGTGGATCATTTGAATTTCAAATCTTCTATTTTAATTGCAGGTACATCTTGTTTTGTCAACATTAACATCTTGTGATGCATGGCAGTTCCATCAAAGTAGGTTTAAAAATGTGAACATGTAGGGGGTCATTCCTGATTTGAAAGAAAATTAAAAGGACAAACAGTGATGTGCAAATTCTAATGTTCTGCTGTTACAATAGCGCAGCTTCAAAGCAAAGCAATGCTTTCAGTATTTGAAATTAGCTCTCGTGTCAACCTCATATTTTGTCAATGCTATTGAGCAACAAGTAGAAATGTCAGTAGAAGTAACTGTGATAGAAGCTTTCTAAAAGATTGTATGTTGTGATGATATCAGAAAAAGTGCTCAATAGCGCAGTTGCGAGAATTTTAACCTGCACTTATGACTAAAGCTACTTGAACAAAACAAGTAGTCAAAGCTACTTGAACAATTCATTTTATCTAGCATCTCTCCATTCCTTTGAACCACAGACAATCAATTTGGGAGCTGTACTGGACACGAGCTCTCAGATGACAAAGGCATTCAGAGACAACTGCGATACCAATATTGTGCAGCAAACATGCTGCGAGCCTCTTTTTCCCGATGCTTAAATGCATGTTAAAATGTACTTTTTTGTTCCTTTTGTACACCCATGTATGCATCACAATCATGGTGCAATTTCAGAAAGTCATGCAGGGTAGTTTACAATTTTGGATGCAGAACTCTGTATAACCTGCAGTGGAGAGAAAGTGTTAATAGTCATCAGGTTCAATGTAACATTTCTACTTTTGAAGCATTCATACGCAAATACAAGTATTGTATATACTTGCGTATCGGTTGCACTTTTTTACCAAAAAATTAGGTGATACCTCTACACTGGACATAAATACAAACACCAGTCCTCTTGCTAACGGATGTCCATAGCATCAGTCCAAATCAAATCCAGTTCACAAAAAGATTCGATCCTGTCTTGCTGATCCGTTATTATTACTGGTTGCATGCCTTAACTTGTTGCATGCTAACACCAAATGTATTCATGACTGTTCTTCTCTTCACTCCACTCATTTATATCTTCATTAGCTGTTCTACTTTACTCCCTTCATTTATCACGCTGAAAAAAGGGCCATAAGCTATCTTCATTTTAGCTGTTCTATTTCACTCCCTTAATTTATCATGCTGAAAGAAGAGCCGATAACCCAGGGGTCACCAACGTGGTGCCCACGGGCACCACGTCGCTCGCAAGGACCATGTAAGTCGCCTGCGTGCCTGTTCTAAAATGATCAATGTCTTCACATTAACAATTATCAGTACTAAAATAACTGAAGGTAAATAAGAGCAAAATTTGTATTTCATAAGTTTGTATCAAACTAGTAGCCCTTCACATTAATCGGTACTCAAGAAGTAGCTCGCAGTTTAAAAAAGGTTGGTGACCCCTGTAATAACCTATCTGTGTTTTAGCTGTTCTGCTTCCATGGGCATCGGAAGGGGGACAAGGGAGGCATTGGCCCCTTTGGATTTTGAAATTATTAGGAAAAAAAGGTTGTTTTTACTATTTCGAGGGGTAAAAACCAAATTTCACCACTTTTGGCCCCCCCTTGGAAAAAATTTTGGGAAAATCCCCTATTGGCCCCCCCTTGGAAAAAAATCCTTCCATTGCCCATGGCTGCTTCACTGTGATCTATATACAGATCAACCACAAATACCTACTTTGACAATCACAAACTAGGGGTGCGAACTATACATGGGTCAACCACAAATACCTACTTTGACAGTCACAAACTAGGGGTGCAACCTATCCACCGGTGCGACTTAAACACAAGTATATACGGTACTTGTTTCTCAAAAGATGCTGAAAGTCTAAAAACGTGTGGTTGCATGCTTAGATGCTGTCCAATTGTTTATATTTGTCCTTATTCTTTGAACGCTACAACTACATTTTACTTTGTGACTGAGTTCTCGGACATTGTAGTGTTTGAGAGTGTGCCATGACACAACACATTCATGCTTTCTCTCACCTTGACCAGTTTAGGAGTTAGCGTCTTACTCTGCAGTAGTGTTGTAGCAAGTGTTACGGGTTAGCGAACAATAGTGTTAAGAATATGTCTGTAACCCTGTGGTTCAGCCTCCAACGATGCTGCAAACTGTTCTGCAAAAGTGTCTATAATCCTGTCAATCAGCCTCCAATGCAGTTGAAAAACGTTCTGTTCCATGTTTTTATCCACTGAAACATTTCAGTCATTTTTAGCTGAGGCATTTTGGTCACCGAAACATTTCAGTCATTTGTCTAACAGTTGTAGGAAAACTCGCCCTTAAGTGTTTTAAGCCTATATTTTCAAACATTCTGACCGAAATGACTTAAATTTTTTGGTCATTTCAAAAACGTTTCGGTCTGTGACCGAAAAAAAACTAAGGTGTGTACTACGGACCTCGTGTCTGCAGACAAATAACATCATCATCATAAAGACTCTTGCTATTAAATTTGGCCATGGATAAAAACATCCTCAAAAAATAGGTTGATATGGCAGTTCTGCTAGTTGCATCAATAAAAGATTGATCGGAAGGCCTAATAGAAACCAGGTTGCTCATTTACTTCAGGGTGATTATCTTCCACTGCTAATTTGTATGAATGTTAATTTCATTGCAGAAGGATCACAACTCAGTCAAGTTAAATTTTCAAATGGTGTGAAAATTTATGGCGTGCAAAGTCAAACATGATAGCTCCATCAAAGATTTCCTAAAAATGGTCTGCTACGTTAAAAGTAATAAGAAGTACTCACACTAACCTTGCACTAGAAAAAATGTGTGGAAAATTTTTCTGATATTGATTATTTTCAACCACTAGAGTTTATAACAGCCAGGTAGACCCTTTTTTGCACTCTTGTTCCTTGCACAAGTGTCCTCACAAATATTTTTATTAATTAAATTTTTCATGGACTTCAACTACAAGAATTTTAATTATGTCTAAAAGGTCATGATTGCAAAAGGTTATAATCTACTGAAATGCTTAAAGAAAAATCATTCATTGTAGTGAAGTTCCTGTATTTTCATTTTCATAAGTTATGATCCAGTGCAGTTGCCACCATGTTTACAAATAGCACCTTTATTTTCAGAAATGGAAGTCTGTAAAAGCTCTTATTGATTTTCATGGAAACTAGTTTTAATGTCAGGGTCTTCTGTATCACATCTGTCATTTGAAATGAATATGTCAAGCACTAATTCTGAAATGGTTTGACCCATTTAGATATTTGCACACTGCACCCAATACCAATGTTTTATTGGATCATGGATTTAAATTAGCAACTACCTGAGACAACTTCCAGGTTATTTAAAAATAACTGACATGAAACTTAAAACAAAGAGTTTGCAGTTAATCTAGAAATCTGTAGAAACTATATATTCTTTGAGTGTGCAAGCACTTGCACAAGTGAAATGGTGTAGTTACTGCAAAAACCTGAAGTTTACATTAAAAATCAAATCGTCAGTTACTACTGGATTCGGTCATGAATATTTTACCCCAGCTTGTATTTTGGTATTCAATAAAATAAACTTTTTCTACCTGAAGTAGAAATATGCAATGTTCAAAACAACCACAAGCATTTGGCTTACATATTCAGTGACAGGGTTAGGTTTTTTGAAGGTTTCACCTTAGTGACTGCCAGGACATTTAGGGATAGCAAATTTTCTATCCAAACATTAAGATGGGTGTTAAGCAAGGTGTTAGTGTATTTTGGTGGTGACTGTAAAGCAAGCTCTACACGATTTTGAGAGTCCATTGCAACATTTTGAGAAACTCTCAAAACACTTTGAAAACACAGTTCGGTGATAATGTCAAACGTTGTGATGAATGTTTCCTGGCCAGTTGGGTGGATCTTTACCATTTTACCTTGCATAGTGATGGTTGATAAGATGAGATGGGTTTAATTTAATAAATGCAGGTCTGTGACATCATCCACACAGTAAGACACAATATGCCAGTTCTATCATTTTGGATTTTACTATTTGCAAGCTTTCGTTTGTGTTTGTAGAGACACAATTGGTTCAGCACCAACATGTGAAGTACATATGATGGTCTCAAAGCCTGAGAAATGGGTGAAGGCAATGGCTGAAGCTGGTGCCAATATTTACACTTTCCATTTGGAAGCTTCTGATGAGCCACAGCAGTTGATAAAAGAGGTGATTAACTACTCATTAACCTTTCTTGTATTGAAAATGCAGTCTGGTTAATTATGGGGTCTCCTTTCACCGATGTCTTGTCGTCGTTTGCCATCGGCTGGTATAAAACTGTGCTAACTACCATTATGATTATATGCACACAGTGACATTTTCAAACGTAGTACCTTGTGTGATATTTTATTAGATCCATCAAGAAGGCATGAAAGCTGGTTGTGCAATCAAACCAGGGACTCCCGTGAAAAGTTTAATCAACTTGCTTCATACTCAAATGACTGATGTTGTTCTGGTGATGACAGTTGAACCAGGGTTCGGAGGTCAGGCATTCATGCAACCCATGATGGAAAAGGTCAGTAGAAAGCATGCTCACTGCACTTTATATTTTCAGTGGAACTGATGACCTCTGCTCATCTGGGCACCTTGTGCTTTGTAGTGCAAAGATATGTCAATTGTTACTTGTCTGACAATTACACCGCCACTAGTGTGATCAGTGATGTAGACCAGCACTTCTCAACCGGTGGCAAAATGTTCCAAGATAACCTAAATATTTTTTGAAAAAAGTTACTGGTTGATACAAACAGCATTTTTTTAGAAAACGTTATGAATTACGAAAACCAAAAATGTATTATTGTTGCATTCCATCCAAGGAATGCTCCCATTTATAACCCTGGATTGCTATTGTGGGTTTCACAAACCCGAGGCAAGTGCGGTGACCACGTGTTACATACCTAAGGACGCGTCGGAGCGCTTTCCTCGCTTCAGTAGCTTCATTGTTTTGTGCGACTTGGTGATAGGTGCGCCTGTGGTCGCACTTGCTCTTTCAGATTTTGCAGTGTTGAGGAAAGGTTGTGACTTCGGGTCACGCGTACCCGACGATATAGTTAGTGTGAGGATTGTTTCGTCGCCATAATTACGCCTAGTCATGAGTTTTGAAACAAATTTTTCGTGAAGTGGGCCCAAAATCAAAGTCTCGGCGAAAAGTGGGCCGCGACATCAAAAAGGCCGCGACATGTGTTGAGAAGCACAGGCATAGAAGACATAATGTTTTTGATAATGAAGCAATCAACAAGATTTAAAAATTTTGGAAATATCGGTATCGGCCCATGAATGGCCGATATATCGGCATCGGCCCCAAAAAAGACATATCGGTCGATCTCTAGTATACACGTATTATAGAATAAGGTTTTGGGAAGACAAATGGGATTTTAATCAAAATTTTGAAAGTTGCATGCCATTGTTGCGATCGGAAAAGCCCGAGCGGCATGTGCGCAAAGCTTCGCACTGTGGCAGCAAGCAACAATAAGAGATCATGCGCCGCAATCATTCTATTATTGCTTGTTCGCGCCACATATATGTATGGTGTTTTTCTTCGCGCACATCCCGTTCGTGGTGAATCACACAATCAACGCAACGCCAACGGAGAGATTGCAACAGCATACACCTGGGCAATACCATGGTGAATCCATGCCAGCAGGTAACCAACTGTAAACTTTCTGTTCTTACTTCAACCAATTAACTGTTCTTTTTCCAAAGCAATATTTCAGTTTGGTCCCCATCACCCCCGCACGAGTCGCGAAAGTGGCTCGGTCGTTTTCAGTCATAACCTGCCAAGTAACAATTGACATATCTTCGCACTGTTCCACACGGGCTGGGTAGAAAAGCAATCTTTTCAAGTCGCGGCAGCAGAAATGCTGCTGAAGATGACCCACGACCCAGCATACTCCAGCTGAACACCTCGCCGCAAACAAGAACAGCGTTATCGAGCAGCTAGCCTACAAGAACAAGGCTTTCATCATCGTCCTACAGGAGACCCAGTGCACTACAGCAGACAAGCTAGTGATTTCCAACTTCTCGCAAGATGGTTCAGTCCTGCGCAGGAATCACGGCCTTGCCACGTTTGTTCACGAGCGGTTGGGATGGACGCTGGTCGATCAGTCTCCAGATTTCAGCCTGGGTCCGGCTTAACCGCCTCAGCACCGGTGTTGGACGTTCCCGCTCCTGCCTGTACAAATGGGGCATGGCCTCCTCTGCAACCTGTGAGTGTGGCGCAGAACAAGCAGTCGACCATGTTGTCCTCCAATGTGCAATCCATCGACCACCCCATGAACTGCACGACCTTGACGATGATACAATCAAATGGCTGCACAACACCTGCCCCGAGATCTAGTGCGGCCTAGCATGGAAGAACTGACTCCAACAACGAAGGAGACCTGCCAATCGATAGAGCTAATGAAATCCTCTAACGATGCGAAAAGTCTTTAGTTTTGGGCAGTTGCGGTTTTGAAAATTTCGCGAGGCAGCCTGACGTCACGGTGGTTTCATCAGGACCTGAGAAAAAATTTCAAGTAACACTTCCACCCGTTTTTTCTTTTAAATCAACTGGGCGAAAATCCGCGTCGTTAGAGCAATTCATGGTTATCCATCTGGCCTTAGCGGTTTGCAGGTTATGGCCAAAAAGGAAGCAATACAACTAACGTCTAAAAATGTGCTTTTAAACTTAATTCGCTACATGCTGACCAAACACGTTTGGTCCACCCACAATATTTTGAACTTGCTTCCGGGAAGTCTGTCACCGGAAAATAAATCATCCCTACAAAAGTCCTTTCCGGCTTTTATCATAACGTTTTCTAATTCATACTTTTGTACCAACCCATCGTAGACGACAAGATTTTTTTACCGACTGTTTTGCTTCTTTTTGCTTAGCGGTTCTTAATTAAATAGAGTAACAGTTTGTCGAAGCCGGCCATATTTGTGGCTTGACAAATGTTCGGGTGAGATTTGTTTCACAACCTGTTTTCCTTGTCGCTGTTGTTTGATTTTGTCTCCATCAGGATACTGATTTTTTGCGTTACGCGTTTATTCGAAGTTACATACTGGTGTTTCGCACAATCGAAGCTTTACAACGAACAAATTGCTGAAAGCCGCCCAGTCGAAAAAACGCGCTTTAATGCCAGGACCGTTCGTTTAAAAACAAGTGGACACGACTTCGTGTGGGGGAGGGCTAGAAATGCGAACTTAATTATTATTCTCCCATGATGGGCGCCTAATGTAGTGACAAGGACGGATCATGGAAATGCAAACTTCGTAAGGTTATACAATACAAAGCCTAAGTAGTAAGGTGCTGTCTTCGTTGTACTGGGCAAACAATGACGATTCCAAAGTACAAAACGTGTTGGGGAGAAATTTGGACCGGTTGCAAGCGAGTCGCAGTTCAACGAACAATAATTAGCTTTTTTTGGGATTATGAAACCGGAGGCAATGCCCTTCTATGATGGCCACTCACAACACGTTTATTGTAAGGTTCAGACCAGAACCAAACGCGGAAATAAGATCAACAAATGTTAGTCTCATGATACGATTGTTTTGCATTTACATGTTTTTTTTCATATTTTTCGCTTAATTTTCACAGCAACAGTGATTTAAAGAGTATCTGAAGTGATCGTGTAAAAAATACTCAGAAAAGCACTACTAACAGCGATGCGCCGAATTTAAACTTGGACTTTCAAACGAATGACGGACTGCGCCGTTTGAAACTTACACATGAGATAGCAAAAGAACGTGCAGTGAGATAGCACGCGCAGGTTAGGCTAAGGTTTCGCAAGTTCCTTGCAAAGGAGTCGCAATGTGGAGTTCACTTTTCGTAACTGGCGCGCGTAATTTCCACTCGGATGATTCGTGCGGTATATTAATGTGTTTGCAGATAAAACAATTAAAATCATGCATGCGACATTAAATGTACGACGTGCAAGCGCAAATCACCATTCACTACAAATATTGCAACATAGCGCAGGCAATGCGCTTATAAATGCTCTCAACAAGAAGTCACTGCTGTTTATTGCGGCTGTTTTCTCCGTAGAGGCCTCGTCGTGCTGCACATTTGCTCCTTCTGCTAGGTGCTTAGTGCGTGTGGCCTATCAGTCCGCTGTGATCGCGCGTGCCGAAACAAAACTCCCGTTTTTACAGCAAACGAAATTAAAAGCCGTGTTTTTCAGGAATGGCTGTTCAGACCCAGGGTTGCGGAGTCGGAGGCAAAATGTCCGACTCCTTAACATAAGGTGAATGAAGTTTGGTTGTCAAGAATTTGCAGCAACTAGCACTCAATGGAAATTGTGGTTCTCTGTTTCAGCAAGTTTCAATTTCAACAGGAATTCCCAACTTAGGAGTGTGATGTAAAAAATGATAATATTGGACTTACGGAGTTGGACAAAAAATCCGACTCCTAGTGCTGTCAAGAATCTCCACCCAAAACCCTCCGACTCCTTACGACTTAGCAACCCTGTTCAGCAGTCAAGTTGCGACATATTCTTTCTCGGCAACTGACGCATTATTTGAAGTAGAATGTTTGCGTTTCAAACAACGTTCGGGGCGGCCGCCGGCGCCAGCGATGCAGCAGCCGTTTCTTGCTGTAACAGGGCCGCAACCAGCTGATATTTATTTTCAGGGGGGGCAAAATGATTGCAACTTGTTGTTTTACAAAGTTTTGGCGCTTTGGAAATGCTTTTGAAAATTTCGGGGGGCAATTT
>JGI24159J19872_10014318_pt1 | contig 10263 bp, 6 predicted proteins | sample Ectturendosymbi4_FD_19872 | JGI IMG/M metagenome (IMG submission 19872) | reverse complement strand
AGGTCTTTATATCTTTCCCAATCTGCTTTTCTAAAGTTCCATCTGGGTATTGGAGCGCTTCTGGTGAAAGAAATCAGTGGCATTGTACGGATCAATGAAGGGCGGTGTTGAGAGTGAGGAAACTGTTCGAGGACTTCCCTTGTAGGTATAATTCCTCGTAAATGTGTTGAGAAAGTTACATCAGGGTTTGTTCCGGAGTTCCATCTTGCTGTTTGGAATGAGTTCGGTTGTTTCTGATCGTAAAGTGTATGAAGGTTATTGGTGCACAACCAGTGAGCCAAAAGGTTGCCGTTTTGATTGGAGTCTGTGACTTTCAAAGGTCAAAGGTCTTGGACCCCCAAGTTGACTGTTTCTAGCTCTTGCTACAAATTTTCGAAAATTTTCAAACCTCGCCACAGTTTTATTTCTTGATAGTTTTCGCTCATATTTGGAAGAATTGTTGCTGATAAAATTATCTGACCTTAGAAAATTTTATTGCAAAATATCAAAAGGTTTGTGAGATATATTGGGCCAAACTTGGCATGAAATAAAAAAAATTAGAAAAGTGGGGTACCTTTGTGGCCTCGGTTGCCCATGACTGCAGTGAAAATTTGCGTTGAAAATTTTTTCACATATTCATTATGATATGGCAAGTTTACCATACAAAATTCATGAATGGTTCTCAATGTTTTCATAGAGAAAAATTTGACAACGTTTGTACAAAATAGGTTGTAATTTCTGAGCACAATGAAGAAAAAATACACATTAAACAATTTTATGTCGCAAAATACAACGAAGCATTACGAAGATAATGGTTAAGATTTATTTAATTAACTGCAGAGTTAAAAAAAGGTGTGTTAGAAGTAAATTCCAAGCTAGAGTCTACACAAGTTCTTGTTATTGCATGATGTGCATCAATGACCAGTGAACAGATCGTAGACACTTGACAGATTTTTTGATATTTCCGTACGGCTTACAATGAATTTCAATAAGCAATATTTTTATGACTGAAAATTTATGCAATATTAGTATTGCCAAACCAGACAACGCCAAGATGGCAGAATGAATCAACGTTTATCTCTAAAGTGGTAGATTCAAGTTTAACTTCAATATGAAAAGTTGCTTATAAAAATATAGTTTCAGTGGAAACGAACCCACGTTACTTGACGTGACGCTGAGGAAAGCCTGAACTTAATTTATTTTGTCATAACCTTGTAGGTGTAAATAGCAGACAAAATGTACCCCGAAACTGCAAAACGAAACAATCATGATCGGAGACAGTCCTCTTGCCATGAAGGTAAATATTACAAAACAGCTCCTGCGTGTACAAGATTCTGATAGCATTAGAGCCGGCACTGCCAGAGGAGGATATTCAGAAACACACGCGTTCGACGCAATATCAATTTTGAGTGTTCAAAAACGTGGATTGCTTCATGTCACTGCGCAGGCACTATTTAGACAAGGCAGTAACGTTTTTGTTTCGTAATAGTACTATGCAATGTTAGAAGGGAAATGTAGGCTGTTGCCTGTTCCAAAACACCCACATTAGAGACCTGCAGTGACAGTGTTTCATATTTTATCGGCTTTAATGCTGAGTACCTGTGATGCAAAGGGGTCCGTCATGACAGCCAAACAGGCCCCTAGATGCGGCCCTGACTTCTAAAGATGTTTTTTTCGTTTGTCTATTGCCAAATTTCTTGCGCACACAAGCAACAAATTGAAGCAAATAAAAACATTTGTGCAATGTTCATTGCTTGAAGAGTTACCCTGGAATGCTAACGCTGTTGACATGTCACAGGAATACTGACCCCACGTGAATTTCACTCGTTTTTTAAAAAACATCTTGCCGATTTTTGGCCAAGGTTACCAAAGGTGAAAGTTTTTGTTTTTCTTGGTCATTTTTGGCCAAGGATAACAACAGTGAATGCTTTTGTTTTTTCTTGGTCATTTTTGGCCAAGGTTACCAATGGTGAAAGTCTTTGTTTTTCTTGGTCATTTTTGGCCAAGGATACCAACGGTGAAGGTTTTGCTTGGTCTTGGTCATTTTCGGCCAAGGATACCAATGGTGAAAGTTTTCCTTGGTCTTGGTCATTTTTGGCCAAGGTTACCAACAGTGAAAGGTTTTGTTTTTCTTGGTCATTTTTGGCTAAGTCTACCAACGATGAAAGTTTTGGTTGGTCTTGGTCATTTTAGGTCAAGGTTACCAACAGTGAAAGCTTTGCTTGATCTTGATCCTTTTTGGCCAAGGTCACCAATGGTGAAAGTTTTTCATGGGTTTTTCATGGGCATTTTTGGCCAAGGTTACTTTCATTGACCACTTTGGCTGTAAATACGAATGATGAAAGTCATGTTTGTGATTTGAGGTTTTGAGCAACCTCTGGCATTCCGCTCTGCCAAACGCCAGTTCGCATTCGCTGGAGGCAATCTCTGGCACCCCACGGTGCAAACAGGCGTTCACGCTTCGGGAGGCAACTGCTGACATGGGATTGCAAGTACGAGTATGCTCATACACAGGTAGGCAAGCGTTGGCATAAAGTACGACTATACTCGTAACCCGGAATGGAACATGTTAATAAAATAAATCTTAACCATTATCTTCGTAATGCTTCGTTGTATATTTTGAGACATAAAGTTGTTTAATGTGTGCTTTTTCTTCATTGTGCTCAGAAGTTACAACCTATTTTGTACAAATTTTGTCAAATTTTTTCTCTATGAAAACACTGAGAACCATTCATGAATTTTGTGTGGTAAACTTGCCATATCATAATGAATATGTGAAAAAATTTTCAATGCAAATTTTCACTGCAGTCATGGGTAACCAAGGCGACAAAGGTACCCCACTTTTCTAGTTTTTTTTAGTCCGTGCCAAGTTTGACCCAAGATATTTCACAAACCTTTTGATATTTTGCATTGAATTTTCTAAGGTCAAAGATAATTTTATCAGCAACAATTCTTCCAAATATGAGCGAAAACTATCAAGAAATAAAACCGTGGGGAGGTTTGAAATTTTTTGAAAATTTGTAGCAAGAGCTAGAAACAGTCAACTTTGGGGGTCCATGACCTTTGAAAGTCATAATGTAGATAATGTTATTTTTTCAATATTTGGCAAAGTAACTAGCATCCCTGAAAAATTGGGGTTGTTCGCTAATGTAGTTTGGAAGTAATAAGGCTTTAAACATGGCTAAATATGAACAATTTACAACCCCCGGCTACGCTCCCCCAACGAAAAAGCTTCATAATCATGCCATTCCTTGACACGTTTCATTAAAATTTTTCAGATGTTCGTCATATGGGGTAATACCAATTTGAGTAAAATTTCAGGAAAATTAGAGAGGGTGCCTTGACCACTTGCTGAGAATTGACACGGAATTGCCCATCATAAACCTTAAGTTTCTAGTCTGATATCATTATGAGTACTTACATTGGGTTTGCATCAGCCTGAACACCTTTAATTTGCATTATTTTTTCTACAGCATTGTCCATATCCACAGGTTCCACTCTGACGATAGAATTAAGCTCCTTCGACTGAGATCTTATCAGGCATTTCTCTGATTAAAAACCATATGTTAACAAAGTTCAGCAACTTTTGTTGCTTAATATATATAGCTATATGCTAACTGATGAACTCTTCATATATTTCATAAACCTGAAACAGAATATCTCCGATTTAAGAGTTTAAAACATATTGAGCAATGGAGTATGGGAAATAAGTCAATCAGAGATAATCTGCAGCAGTGCTCTTCAACCTTTCTGTCATCGTGGAACCCCTGATATACTTTCGCGTTTGTCATGCAATCTCCATTAACACTTCAGGCACCGGCCCACGTATATATATGTGAGGGCAAAACGTGCCCAGGTTACCGGGTGACATATATATATACGTTAACGAAAATCCTGGTTTCATGGCCCTGGGCGCCAAGCCAATGAGCCATTTTTGTGGCTCAAGTGTTTTTTGGAAACTAGACTATCATCCAAGTCTTTAGAGCCTGTGATTGGCTTTCTAGCTTATCTGGAGCCAAAATTATGGTTCAAAAACCAAAATTTGGATATAAATTCAAATCCCACAAAAGGTAACCTTGGTCATTTTGGCTAAAAACCATAACTCGCCAGCTGATTGAGCTAGAGAGCTGTTCAAACCCTCTAAAGACTAAGAAAGTCTTGTCGTTTAAAATTTTTTAAAGATTTTAGTTTTGGGTTTGGAGTTTTTGGTTGATTATGTCATGATGGGTAGAGGTTTTGCGTTTTCTTTTGATGACGTCATCGGTTGATCCAATGAGCCGATTTTGTGGCTCAAAACTGCATAGAATTCTAGGCTATAATATGAGTCTTTAGAACCCTTGATCAACTTTCTAGCATTTCTGGGTCCAAAGTAATGGCCAAAAAATTCCAAATATTTCAGGAATTCCCTAGGGGATTAGCTGGGATTTCCGTAATTAATTAGCAGTATTTTGGCCGTAATTTTGGAACCAGAAATCTTGGGAAGTCCATCAAACCCTCTAAAGACTCGTACTATAGCCTACTTTCCAATAAAAACTCGAGTCAAAAAAAATGGCTCTCGGCGTTGGCGTCCAGGGCCCAATGACATCCTAATATAAACAAAATATGCATCAACATACTGCCATCACATAAACATCTATGAAAAACGACATCNAAACCTGAAATAATTTTTTTTCATTGCAAACTANAAGACTTTCCCCATCTCTAAAGGGTTTGAATAACTCTCTAGCTCAATCGGCTGGTGAGTTATGGCCTGGGGTGGAATGCACCCCAGGTTAGCATTTGTGGGGGTACAATTTTTACCAATTTTGTTTTTGAGCCATAATTTTGGCTCCAGATATGCTAGCAAGCCAATCAAGGGCTCTAAAGACCCAGATGATAGCCTAGATTCCATAAAAACACAGGCCAAAAAAATGNCCGGTTGACCACACCAGTCAGAAAAACTAAGAAAAACACACCAGTAAGAATAAGCTAAGATTCAAAAGTGAGATTACATAAGAAAAAGCACAATGTTAACACTAAAAAAATAATGATGAATGAACATACCAACTCTCATTGTGCGAACAGCTCCAGTGCTTTTTATGAGAATTCGCTGAAGCTGGCATGTGTTAGTCACTAGTCGAATGATCCATTTAATAAAACAACGGAGTATGGCAACTTCATACATCAAAGAAAGCAAACTAAAACCATCCTCCGTCTTAATAGACTGAAATGGCTTGTACCCCGAGGCACTTTGATTTGAAATCACCTTATGTTCAGGCATTTTGTGAATGTTATTATAACAATAGTTAGAAGCTAATGCTATATCTTTAGTAATACATTCTGCACATAGATAAACAGCTACTTAAAACAGCAAAAAGTGTCTAGTACCCAAAACTGCTCTGCCAATTTATCCGTTATTAAAGTAATTTTCTATGATGAAATGCACAAAATACCTCATCCAAACATCTGGCATAGCAGTATTGTGATTAGAAAATTCACAATCAAGCGAAACATCAAAATGGTCTTGACACACACAAAATGATAAACAGGTTAAATGCTAGGTAATAGGCATGATGGAAAATTACCACCAAAAAATAAATGCTAAAAAGAATTGACAACTTACATAATAACATATCAATATACATTATCACAAAAACACCTACTAAGCAGGATCACAGTGAGGGTTAATATGACAGTGAAAAATCTCAAAAACAATCAGTCTAAAATTTGAATACACAAATACTAGCCCCAGAATTTTTACAGTTTGAACATCATCATCATCATTCAAAGCGTTAAAAATGGAACTTTGATTAACCCTAGCAATTACAGGTCAACATCACTGATCAATGTCATGTTATGCTTGTACTAAAACAAATCAAATTCAAATAAATAAAACACGAAAATGAAGTATTGTTTTCCAAAATCTGCATCAGGAATATGAAAGAAAAAACAACACATCAATCAAGTAATCTCAATATTGACATTATTTAATTGATAAAACTATCTGCGTAACACCAGTTCAACAGCTGCACACTGCAAAAACCAAACTATATTATTTCTTCAAGCATGGATAAAAAGAACCAACTTCCTGCCACTCCTATATTGCCACTTCACAACCAATCTAAACATAGGCAGTTTAGTATAATGGCTGCGATGTGACAAGCTCTAAACTGTTGTTAATCAGTCTAAAACTGCTTGGGGTCAACCCTTTACAACTGGCATTGCATTTTTTCATATGACACACCCTGAATATCCCATATAGAAGGGTGGGCAATTAACGGCAGTTTTGTCAGTGACCTACAAAAAGCATTCACAAAAAATCTTCAAATCTGACATTTCCTAATTTATCACAGTAAATATTAGTATTGAGTAATTTCCATTGACCTTCTTCTATTTTCATTAGAAGGTAAGGCCCTCTGCTGAACGCGGTGTTCTCGTAGTAACCCCTGAGCCAAATTAATTGCCCTCCCCTGCCATATAGAATTCAAGTGGCTTGACTTTCTTCATTTCCGTAAATTTTAATTGTATACAAATTGCTTAAAATAGGAAGGAAATATTTGAATGAGGAAGATTGTCAAAGAGAAAAAAACATCAATGAAATTTCATGCTATAATCACTTAACAATGAAATGGCCAAATAGTCAGAGCATATGAACAAATCCATCAGAATTTTAATCCAGGCTTTTCAGACGAACTTACTAGTTTGTCAAAAAGTTAAGAAACGAAATAAACAACTTTGATCAACAGTAACCTTTAACTTTTTAAACAGATTAATCCTCATCAAAGTAGTCTTTCATTTGATCAGGCCCTACATAGAATAAAAACATCACACTTAGCCTTATCAATGACATACCATGTCACCAACAATCACTACACATGTAAGTAACTTGGTGGGGCATGGCACACTATAATAATAGCCTTGATATTATCAAACTACTACAATTGACACAAGACGAGGCAATGAAATTTTTACTTTTATTCCACATAGAACATGCAAACAAAAATGTGGATTGCACTTAGACACATAAAAGGTATTGCACAAAAGTTGCACTGGCAGTCAACACCAAATGTCAAAATATCTGCACCATCAAATTCATAACATATTGATTTTCAAAACAACTGAACGTGCAACTTTCTGCTCATTTCAATGTCCATATAATGTTATACAAAATTATGTTATTTTTTTTATCAGAGCATTATCACCTACATAATTACATAAAAATGCAAGCATTCACATAGGGTATGGGGCTGCGTTTGCTAATTTGGTGATAAATCTTTGAAAATACTTCAAGATGCAAACTCCAGGCTTTTTTAGGCTGATAATGATATTTTTCATTGTCAATAACAGATGCCAATACTGATATTTTTGCATTACTTAAAGCATAGGTTCTCAAAGTGCTCCGTACGGAGTCCCAGGGCTCCGCAAGAGAAACCTCGGCGCACCGTGAGCTATTCGTTTACTTATTAAAATACTGACTTTGCAACTGTCCAAAGAAGCAATAATGGCATTAATAAAATTTGACAACGGTAGCATCGAAATGTGGCAACATGGCAGTAATTGAAATATGGCATTATCTATTAGTTCCCAATTGATATTACTAGGGGCGTAACGTAACGTCAATGATTGTTGCATGCCTTGCTTTCAGTGAATAAAACTTACTCACTTCAAAACTTTAAATGAAGTTTTAAATCGTAAACACTAAGAAAAATAAAAAACAAAAACTCCTTGCAAATTTTCGTTGTCAAAGGTATTGCCAAAAAGAAGTGATTAAGAGAGTAAAGCAAAGTCTGACATTTTTTCTTCAAATGGACGAATCTACAGACGTTGAGGATTAGCTGTATTACTTGTATTTATCTGTTACATCTATAATTTTAAGACTGAAGAGGACTTACTTTTCTATAAACCTTTAAAAGCTCACACAAAAGGTGAAGATATATTTTCTTTTTTTGAGGAGCATGATATATTATGGAAAAACTGTTTAAGTGTATATACAGATGGTGGTGGGTAAATATTCGGGAGTTGTGGCTCACATAAAAGTAAAAACTCGGAAACTGTTGGCATTCACTGCTTTTTACACCGCCATGCTCTGGATGTTAAACGGATGCCTCCTGATTCAGTTAAGTGCTGGAAGACGTGACAAAAATTGTCAACTTTATTAAAGCTAGGCCACTTAATTCCAGAATTTTTAAATTGCTGTGTGAAGATATAGGAAAAACTCAAAGTGTTCTTGTTACATACTGAAGTTCGCTGGTTGTCCAGAGGGAAGGTGTTGGCAAGATTTTATGAGTTGCATAAAGAGGTTCACAGCTTTTTATCTGATCGAAAGCACAAGTTTGCTGTTAAATTAACAGACAGCACCTTTATTCAAAGGTTGGCGTATATGGCAGATATTTTTGCTTACTTAAATGAAGTAAATATGTCGTTACAACGCAACAAAGTAACATATTTCAAAGCTCAAGGTACCATCCTTGCACTTCAACGGAAAATAAACCTATGGAAAGAATGCATCCTTGAAGGAAAACATGAATGCTTTGGAAATTTATGTGAATATCTTCTTTCAAACCAGCTTGTTTTGCAAGAAAATATAAAAGTCTTTATCTCCCAGCATCTAACCAATTTAGCCGAAGTTATTGGAAGGTATTTTATCATCAACGCTGATAACTTTCTTTGGATTCAGAACCCATTTCAAGATTTTCCTAAAATGGCAACCCTCTCATTAAATGAAAAGGAACGGCTGATTAATATATCATCAAACTTTGAATTGAAAAGTAAATTTAAAGAAATTGAACTAACAAAGTTTTGGATCATGCTGATGGAAGAATTTCCAGAAATATCACTTGAAGCTCTGAAAGTGCTACAGTAATAAGATTTCTGACTACCCATCTGTGTGAAAAAACATTCCCATTGTATGCAGCAACAAAAACTAAATATAGAAACCGGCTGAGTGCAGAAAATGAGCTAATCTTACAAGTGACTTCAATTGAACCGCAATTTGAATATTTTTTAAATACAAAGCAGCAAATACATCCGATTCATTAAATGAAGCACTTCCAATTTACTCAGGAACATCAATCGGTAAATATCAATTTGTTTTCTTTGTTTTTATTTTTAGAAATTTATTGTGGGGCTCCATAAATTATGGTCAATCTCTTCATGGGGTCCATAACACCAAAAGTTTGAGAACCCCTGACTTAAACCACAGTTGAAGGAAATTACTTTGCTGCAATGAAGAACCACACAACATCGAATTATGCACAAACCTGGATCACTAAAACAGTCAACCACCACAGCATATCCCCTGTTTTGTTTGCAGGCAGTCATCTGCTTCACAGGAAAAAAGCTGTGAACAAATGTTACATCAGAGACAGTTTATAGGGACGATTATGCAGCGAGCTGTATATTACAAACTGCTTGATGTAGTCGGAGGACTGCCCAGTGTAAAAAACAGGATACAGAATTTGCATTAATCAATCAGAGATAAAGTAGTAATTTGGGTTTCTGAACACTCCTTGCACTACAACAGCATGGTGGCATTTATAAGCAAATATTTCTGGCATATATTGGCAAAATGTTGCTGATATGATACATCGGCAATATTGCCATACTAACGCATCAGTCAAGCTCTAGCTTATACACCTAGTTATTTTCTCAGGCAAACTTACATGTTTGGGTAACTGTTAACTGTTGCTTATGCATCCACATGATAGACTCATTCTGCATAAATTTTTAATACACCTAGCTATTTTCATAGGCAAGGGAAGGGGCTATGAAGAACAAGGGTCACCAACCTTTTTGAAATTGAGAGCTACTTCTTGGATACGTATTTAGTGTGAAGGGCTTCCCGTTTCATGCACACTTCTGAAATAAAAAATGTACTCAATTCACCTTTACGTTATTTTTAATTGATGACATTCATCTGTGTGAAGCCACTGAACATGTTAACGCTATTTTTAGAACAGGTTCAAAGTTGACCCACGTAGTCCGTGTAGGTGACCTGGTGCCCGCTGGAACGATCTTGGTGACCCCTGTAGACCAATGTAAAATATTTTTTTAGATCACAGGTTCATAACCTGGGGTTAGTGAACCTACAAGGGGACTGTGAAGGTGTCCAAGGGTTTGTGAAGGACCAAGGGTCCATGAATATGATTTAAAAGGTTAACACTTTGGCACCCGGGTGGTTTCGGCGATTTTCGAAAAAAAAACAGCAGTTTTCAGATGCCTTACCAACGCCCTAGCTCCTCCGCCGATTGCGCTAGAGAGCTGTTCAACGGCTCAAACGGATCGGCCAGTCTAGTAGATTGCACT
>JGI24159J19872_10014315_pt1 | contig 10264 bp, 7 predicted proteins | sample Ectturendosymbi4_FD_19872 | JGI IMG/M metagenome (IMG submission 19872) | reverse complement strand
ACGTTAATGCTGGATTCGAGTACAAGTCCCAGTCCAACCCAATCGATGACTAGGGTATAAGTCAGAGTCTAGCCGTTGGCCATTGTAGTCGATTGCGAGCCAGGATACAGGAAAATTGGCTGCAAAGCTTCATCGCTACACCTGGTGAAGGCGCATGTGAACAGATGGATAAAATTTTTAAAGTGGATGTGAGGAAGTCACTCCTGACGAATATTTCTGAGCAAAAGTATAAAAATAAGCCGTGAATTTAGTTTGACCAGTGAGAGCATACAGGTTAAAAAATTTTTCAACAACAAGTAGAAAATGGCCATTCCTTAACAGGATATATTTTCTCAATGTTATTATTTTCCAAAAACACTTTTCAAATGTGCCATCAAAAAACTAGAATTTCAAAGTGTTACAGAGGCGCAGGGGAGCGAATTCCCCGGATGGCTCGTTTTCATAGGGGGCAGAATCGCATTTCAATGATGGAAAAAGAAATACCATTAACGACCATGAACTCAAGAAATTTAAAACATCTTCCATGTATTTAAAAAAAAAATTTGCCGATTTTCAAACACTGCAGTTACTGTTTCTTGTTAATGTATTTTTATTGCATCGTAAAACCACCATACAGTGCCCATCACTCAGAACGCATTTTTTCTTCGATATTAAGATATCACCGCAAGCTCTCTGAATTTCTTGTCAGTAGGCATTACTCAGTCACTGGAAAGTTAAGCCGATGTTTGACGTGGTAATATGAACAACAAAATTGTACTACCACCAGCAGTGTGCGAAAGGTTAATAAACTCTTCAGCAATGACATGTACACTGTTTCAACAGACTACTGTAGTTCTTTGATCATGAAGTTTCATTCTACATAGTAGCAACGTTTTACTGATCCCTTCTAAGCAATTGCCTGCATAGGGGACATAGGCACAATATTAACAAAAACTTGAAACTTTCAAAACTGCACCTGGCTTGCTGCACGTTGAGAGCCGGTATACGAATGTCGTACTTTGAAATTACGCACTGAGCCGCTAATTTCGCACCAATTTGCAACTCCCCAACTCGCCAGTCGATTGTGCTAGAGAGCTATCCAAACCGTCAAAAGATTTGGCGAGTCTTGCAGCTTGCACTGCAAAACCATTTGTGGGTTTTGGGCACCGCGTTTTTTGTGGATGACGTCATAAGTGGGGCAGGTTTTTGATCATTTGGGATCATCTTACCTGTCCTGGGACCAACCGACAGATGGCAGTATTTCGCTCAAGTTTTTAGTGGAAACTAAGCGAAAATCCGAGTCGTTTGAGCCTTTGATCAGATTTCCAGTGTTTTATGTTCAAACGTTATGGCAAAATTACCTATTTTTGTAAAATTACCCATTTTATGTTTTTTTGGCCATACCTTTTGAAACAGAAACGCTAGAAACCAATCAATGGCTCAAACGGCTCGTGTTTTAGCCTAGTTAACAATAAAAATTTCAGCTAAATCCTAGTGGTTGGGCCCACGGCCAAGTAACCTGAGTCAAAATGGCCAAAAACTACCACACTATGACGTCACCCACAAACAAACGAATCTTAAAACCTAAAAATGTTTTTTTTCAATTGCAAGCTACAAGACTCGCCGAGTCTTTTGAGGATTTGTACAGCTATCTAGCGCAATCCACTGGTGAGTAATGGAGTAGCAAATACTTGGCCAATATGTACAAATTATACCTTTTACAGCGAAACTCGGCCGGCTCCAAAGGTTTTAACAAACACTTGAAACTTTCAAAACTGCACCTGGCTTGCTGTTCACACAAAGTTGCTGTTTGGTGCGGCCTCGAGCTTCTTTGTTTCGATCGTGCAGGTGAAGGTTTAAATGCTGAGACAATTTGCACATTTGCGGGTATGGAGGAATCCAGGAGCAGGAATTCGGAACTAGGGAAAAGAATGTGTCTTTCCAACCCCAGAACCAAATTACTACACACCAGCATGAAAACTCTGCATTTTTCTATACGAGTTAACATTTTTCTTTACTGTTGCTATGCGTTTTAGTTTTAAAAAGTTTAGGTCTTGGTAATGCAATGATTTTTCCTACAGGTGATGCAGGAACACCCAACCAATGCATGCAAATACCATAAAAAACAACAGTGATGTGGTGGAGTCACATTCTTTGTCATTAGCCTTTTGTGTCCAAAGTTTGCAAACTTGAGTATGTGATTCGGTCGATTTTGTGTCATGAAAAGATTAGTGTCAATAAATTGTCATTTTTTTCATCTCATGTCACTCTCATTACAGACTTATTTTGATCAATTAGATATATTCCTCTTTTTTAATAGCTTAATTTCGCATTGGAAATATATGACTTAATTCGAGTAAGGAGTTAAAAAACAATGACCCGAATGGAGTTGTTCAGCTCAAATATAAGTCCGACTATGTCGAGTCATTACACAAAAATGTCACTCGAGTTTGATCATCCAGTGGTTTTCATGAAATGTGAATCGATCCAAGGCGACTCATTGATTCGAGTTGCCCACTCACTGAGAAGTATTGACAGAAGATGTAATTTGCCATCACACGTAAAATGGCTGCATTAACTGCACCTGTATCCGCAAACTTTTGTACTTGCAACGATCCAAGCACACAGATAAGAATGAAGTTTGTAGTTAGAATCTACAATCCAACCTGAAAAACGCAAGATGCGTCCAACGTCTGTTTTTGGTCTTACTGTCGCAAAGCGAATGAAAGAACACTTTAATTTGTTAAAACTCAAAAATGTTGTCTTGGGATCTGGACGTAAAGAATTTAATCTCAAAGCTACTTTGCCTGTGAAGGGTGCTAAAATGTTTTTGAGTTGGCAATAAGGTGTCATATACAAACAAACATGTTTGCGTGGAGACACAAACATTAGCTAGAACTAGCTCAACTTTCATTAACGGAACAAATGAAGCCAAAGCGGACCCAGACTCCAGTTCAGCACACTAAGCAGCACACTGCACAGATTGTGAAATTTGATGAAGCAGTAATTTTGACATCTGTCAGTGATTGGAAAAATTGCAAATTAGCAAGTTTGTTCCATCAGAAACACCTCGTTAGATATCAACATACTATACGCTCTTTATGCATTTGCAACCTGCTGCCAGGATTTCTGTTGCTTCCTTTGGGCTTATCAATTGTGCAAGAAATGTCCCGCGTAGCCTCGGGCACTACCAAGCGGAAATGGGCGCCACTAACGACCGGTGGTGACACTCCAGAAGTCAAAAGCGAGTATAATTGACACTTTACCTGAACCTGACAAACTGATCTCCTTTTCTTCCTACAAATGAGGCACGAATTGCACATTTTTTTACCTAATGTTGTTCACATTGGTCGAACTTTTATGAGAATGAAAACAGCCTTTTTTAAAACATTCAGCATAATTTCGTTTGATTACGTTTTGTTTCGGAACATCTTACACATCTGTGATTTGTGATTATGCTGTTAATATCAACAGATAAGTAATTCATACTTCAATAGCATCAACAGCAGCTTCAAATGAATTTTCGTCAGTGTAATTGCCAAGACCAATTTCTGTTCGAATGTACGGCTGGTTGAAAATCGAACGATAATGGTAGTAATATGAGTACTGGACCTGGAACAGAAATAAATTGGTAATGGTTTATTTATGCATTTTGTGACTTAAATTACCAAGTAACACGAATGCAGCAAGAGAAAAACAACAACATCAAAGATCGGAAGTAAATTTCATGTTGATGAGAATATAAAAACATCAGAACTCCCGGGTTTTGCAGTTTAGTGATTGTGTTCTAACATGGTGAATCACAAAGGCTTGGGGAGAAACCATATGTGTCAAGTTCTCAGTCAGCACTGGTGCTGGCACAAATCCATTTTTAATTGAAGATGTTTCACAAGTAGTAAAAGAAAAGTAACAAAATGCATCGAATTGTCAAGACTTTCTAAAACACCGCTTCAAATCAATAAGCGTGGTGGATTCTTTTCACGTTGGCAACTTACTACGCAGGTATATTCTGAGCTTAAGGCTACAATTCGCAATGTTGCACAACATTTATCTGGTAAACCTTGGACAAACCGAATGCATCGTGTCAATAAAAATAATTCTTAACAAATGATCATTTCGAAATGGGAAAAATACTCGAATGCAAAAAAGCAGAATAAAACGTGGAGGCAGGCATTATAGAGTGATCCTTTCATTCCTTCCACATCAGAACAAAATTTTAATGAACTTTTTGACTGCAAAAACAACAAGGAAAACTCGTTTGAAGATCTCAATGATGAAGACCCATTTCTATCAACTGACAGAATATTCAAATAGTGGTGGTCCCATTGCATCTTAAAATTATATTTTACCAGGAGTCAAATCATAAAAGTAGCAGAACGTTGATCAACCACAATCTTTCAGGCGAAACGTTTAAAAATAGAAACCTACGTTGAATTTGTTTAGATGCAAAAAAATCTCAAAAACATCATTCTTGGTTCGGTAATGGGTGGTAAAAACATAACCTCAAATGGCATATTTTAAGCATTTGCGTCTTTGATCGCAACTCACTTTTTAATCGTCAAAGTAAAGGGTGAGAAATTACTAATAAAGTATGTGATGTCCGTATTCATGGAAATTAAATAGGTATATTGGATTTATTAAATTACAACCAGAAAAATTTTGTTTTGACAATGCTTTTTCAATACGAAACTTAAGTTAATGCTTTGGTTCCAATAAATAAGTTGAACAACGATCACGGTCGTACCACTAAAATAATCCCTTTGTTGCGAGTAGCAGGTGGGTTTATTCATGCATTTTTATGACTCAAACCACAAAATAGCATAAATGTAACAAAAGGAACTAAGCACCCATGGCAGAAACATCAATTGCATGATGATGAAAATTAAAGTAAAAGAAGCATTAATTGCATGATGACAAAAATAAAACTGGAAATTGCACTGTGAACTACTATGAATTATCCGAACTACGAATTATGTTGAACCAAATTATACCAACTGTGAAGTATGTGAACCACATATTTGAGACCTAAAGGGTTGGTGAAAGAATAGAAGCACTTCTCCTAGAGAGGAAGCATTCTGCGCTGTCCACGTCTCTGAACAGAACGATCGTGGCTTAGATGGTTTGAGCACGTGAACGGAAGATTCCAAGAGAGTTTAGCGAGCTTTCTGTTGGTTACACCTACAGGAAAGCAGCCTAGAGGTTGAGGTCGACCAAAACCAAGTTGCGTGATTACGTCTTCGAACTGTCTTGATCAAGCTTGGTCTTGGAGCCTGCAGAACTATCAGAGGTTGCTAAAACCGTGAAATGTTAAGATACCTCCTGGTCTGCTGGCTCAGCTGCCTTTCTGAGAGGAAAGGTTTTGAATGAATGAAAATGAACGGTTCCTGAAGAAAAAGCTATCCATCTTGTGAAAACCTGGTGCTTTTTAAATGAAATTGTTTAACAATAAATATGGAATTTATTGACATTTCTACACTTGCTACTTTTAGATTTATCTACAGTAATTCTCAAGCAGTTGCTTTTTGCAATTATTGACTGGCTGTAATGATAAATGCTCAGACGTCACTTTGATTCATGGAAATCTTCTTTGGTTCATCATGCTCGGTAAATACGTAGGCCAAAAGAAGTGCAGTTTCCAAAACCATTTGTCTTATACACAAACAAAAGAAACAAATCAGGAGCAAACTAATTCACACGATGTCACAACACAATAAAATCTCGTACTTAGACATAAAAACGTAGCATGACTTGTTTTAATTCTCAAATTAGCAAGAGTATTGAAATATGGTGAATAAAGTATGAAAGCGCAATTATTCCATTCAGGCCGTTTGGCATGTTATTCAATTTTTGCAAATGATATTGTGGTTTAAACCAGTTTCGTTCAATGTCACAACTAGGTACATCTTAAAACTTACCACACCAATCTGGACATGCCGTTGTTCAATGTTCATGCCTTTAGCGAAACGTTTTACCCAGTCTTTCACCAAATCAAAATTAGTCTCATTAACTGAATAGGACCCATCAAGAAGAAATATAAGATCAATGTCTTCCAAACACCCTACAGAAAATGTGAAACAAATACGTTGGAAAACAAAACAATGAAACGTTTGAAAAATTCTCTTGTATCGCGTGATTCTTGGTAGACATTAAGCTTTGCACATAAATTTTGTTATGAACTCTCAAAACAACTGAAAGTTTTGAGCAGAGGTCATTCTTGAACGTTCATGTTTAACCAGTAACAACGAAACAAGTCATTGCAAAAATTGCACAAGGGTGGCTTGTCCTTGTGCAAGAAGACGGCGAGAGCACTGATCAAATTATCCGCTGTGTTTCGAAATTGAGCTCCATTTTTGAGAATGCCAAGTTCAAGTCGAACCAACAGAGAGAACTGGAACAGTAGAAAAGCATGGCCAGTGTAGCACGTGAAACAGTGAGAGGCACATGTTCCAGGAAACACAATTGCTAAAATAAGTGGGTCATACTTATGGTTGCAATTCCAACTACTACGTTTCGACTAAATGTTGTTTTCTCGTGTACCCCATTCAAGCGTAGAAATGCTGACCACTCTGCGTTATCAATGCAGAAATGCCTTGAAAATGAAAATGATCCTCGGTTTTATTTGTTCTGCATATATGATGGCGTGACATAGGGTTGCCATACGTCTGAAATTTTCCGGACATGTCCGGAATTTCTGTGTTAAAATTTGTGTCGGGAAAAATAAAAGATGCTCTAATTTCCGGAATTTTGACAGTTAAGAAATTACGTTTAACTTGAAACAATGTGCATGTGTTGTAAATATGAGAACTCCAACTTTTACTTCTTTGGCTGCTTCCAGCATCTGCAATAATTTTGCTGGAACCAGACCTAGCCCTTGGCATATGGCATTTATTTTTGCCTGAATTGGACTTCGCCCTTGCCTTACAGCACTTGTTTGTTGTCGCGAAAGGTACCCATTGAGACTGTCAGGAATTTTTCCTCTTCAGATCGGAATGGGATTGTTCGGCGCGATGAACGTTTCGGCGTAAAATGGTTATGAGAGATGACACTTTTGATGCGAGCGCTTTTATTGTACTTTTCCAAAAATTTTTGAGTTTAGGTTTACGTTATGGTTTTGGGTTTAGCTTTAAGCGTGAACAACCATCCTTTGTAATCTAACCTTTGAAATACAGTAGAATTCGCCTATAACGATTTCGGCTATAACGACAGTTCGCCTACAACGACGCTTTTTCTTCAGTCCCGGCAGAATTCCTACCTTTTACGTGCATTAGAGTTTGTCTATAACGACTTCGGCTATATCGTCACTCTGCCCACTGTGACGCTTTTTGTATGCTTGCAACCATGTTAACTCAACCACATAGGCGTCGGCAAAGTGGAGCAAAGTGATGAGATTGTGCTCCAACCGCCTATACTTTTAATTGGATACAATCAGTGACATAATTGACGGCGGACAGGGGAGCGAGCCGTCCCCTCTGTCAAGCTGCAAGCTAAATGTAAAAACCGGGTTCCACCTTAGCTTACATTTTGATATTTGGTATTCTTTTGGTTTTCAGTAGGTTGTTGTTTTTTTGTAGTCATTCACGACATCATCCACGACATCCGGGTTCGCTGGCGTACATCATGGTGCAACTTTAGTATGTCATTACATCTAAGAGGACATGATAAAAATTGTTTGACATTACTAAGGTTCCTTCGTCCACGTTATAGTGTTTGGACCAAGCGAAAGGGACTGTGACGAAACAGTAACATGCAATGCAAGGAAGCATTGAAAGTTTTGGAACAATCAGGCGGGTTGTTTTGCCGTGCAGCATTTGCCGTATTGTATTAGCCTTGTCACATTAAAATGATTGCCTCGTGGGTGTCGTCACGCGCGATATGATAAGATACAACGCAACTACTGAAAATTGGTCATCCTAAACTAAACATCGGTCAAGGCGAATGTCCGGTCGTCACAAGGTTGTTACAGTGAAGGTGGTCATTGTCGTGGCGGCACGACAGCAATCTTTCCAATTACTAAGCAGTTAGTTTATGTTGTTGCAAGACAAAATTACCTTTAAAGGATGGTTAAGAGGATATGACACGTCAAACTCAAGACAAAGCCAAGAAACATGATATCTAGATTTTTACTCTGGTCAAATGGTCAAATATTATTAAATGCCATTGAATCTCAAGTGAGACGGCAACGGTCAATTTAAATTTTTCTAATCTCCTAACTATGTTACAGTGAAGTACAAATGTGTTACAATTAATAAACGGAATGCTGCAGTGAAGAATAAGCAATTTCCAGAGCATTAGTAACTTGAATTTCACGAAACGAGACTATCAATTTAAACTAAAGTATGTTTAGATTCTTTAGACTTATGTCTGAAAAAATAAAAACAACCACTGAAAGAGTTTTGCTACTTTTTTTGTAACTGATTGTCACACTTTTACCCAAAGTTGAAAAAAAACTTGGTTGATTTCATATTTTTCACAAATATGACCTGAAGATTGAAAACAAGTAAATTCCCCAAATCTTACGTTTCTCACCTTCAGGTTCTATTGTTTTGTTGCTTCTGCACCAATCGGACAAAATAATAAGGCACGTCGCCACCATCCAGCATTTCATACTTCTTGAGAATATATTCATGCTTAACATGGCATCACCCACCTGCAGAGGTTCTAAACATACAACTCAGTATTAACTGCAAAGACAGTTGACCATTTTTTAACTTTAGCGTTTCGTACTTTCGTTGTTGTTGCTCTTTGCTTCGTCATACTCCTTGAATTCTCCTAACTTATGATAAACTTTTTCTAGGTATTGGAATTTTTTTCTTAGAGCATTTGGAAACAGTATTTTACACATCTGCCTAGAAGCTCTGAACGGTCAAAAAATGATCTCAGAAGACCTGCGCGTGATGGGGAATTTTTTTTTCAAAAAGGTGGTTAGAAGCTTCAGTACAGTAGAGTTTCTTTCGCAATTATCAACGCAGTTAGGCAACAATGAAGTTACAATTGATTTTCTTCTGAGAACGAGGAGCTAGACTGATTTTAGTAGTCATAAAGATTTGTTTGTCAGCTGCCTCAAATTGTTGCTGACAGTTGATTCTTCACATAGCTTGCAAAGCTGAGGAAAAAAGGTTGTATGCATCTTGAGCTCACTGCACAAAAACGTGAAAATTAGACAAAGACCACAAAAATATTCTTCAAGACACGGTAGATCACTACAGTAAACCTTGGTTAATCCGGATTCGATTTGACCAAAGATTTTATCCATTTAGGCGAAGATCCGGATTAACGGAAGATGTTGTTTCTTGCCTGACGTCATCTAGATACTGAGATATCGGTGAAAATTACTTAAATTGAACACATTTACGACCCAACAGCAGACTTTCGCAGAAGCAAAAGAAATTTTGGATACATTTACAATTTTACATCAGACTAGTAACCGCCATATCTGGGCAGTTATGAAGAAGATGACAATCTTAAGTTCATAATTTTAGATCACAATACTTGGCTGCGAAGAAATCTGGGATATTGGACTAACGCAGAGATTTCTGCCCCTGCTCCATAAACAGCTCTTCTATTTCGAATGTAATGCGCTCCAGACATCTTACCGTGTACAATACACTCAGGGATAATGCTCTACACGCGCACACTCAATACTGATCACTAGACTGACACCGTAGTGCCTTACTGTGCGTTATATTCAACGTGATATGTCATGCCCATGTGTGACTTAATAATCGCATCTAAAATCAGGCAAAGTTTCACCAGTTGCGGCCGTTGTAATGATGATTCTGTACTCCCGTAGGCAGTAGCGTAGCCAGCCCAAAAATTTGGGGAGACCAAAAAATTTGGGGGTTCAAAGTGTTTGATTTTAGGCGAATAACACTACTTTGTTTGGGATACCGCCTCTCAAAGCACAAAATGACTATATGTTCTAAAAGTTTGGAGGGCATGACTGCTATTCCCCCTGGCTACGCCTATGTCGTCGGTGATCATGAGCATGCTTGTACTGCGTCTGAAAGCTAAGCTGCTGAATCTTTCCTAGAGACCAGTCAGTGAACTTAAAAACACAACAGCGTGGAAATGCTGAAATATCCGGATTACGAGATGTGAAAAGAGCAGATTTTATCCGGAATTGGCGAAGATTCGGATAAACCGAAGATTTTATAAAGAAAAACGTTAGAAATCATTCGTACCATCAGTTTAACAAACCTTTCCTTTACCATTTATCCTATGGGTCAAGTTGGTATGTTGCAAAATTTTAATTGAAAATTTCACTTCTTTTCAACAGGTTTCGCCA
>JGI24159J19872_10014314_pt1 | contig 10265 bp, 5 predicted proteins | sample Ectturendosymbi4_FD_19872 | JGI IMG/M metagenome (IMG submission 19872) | reverse complement strand
GGTGTTCGACTCCGTCATATGTGACACAGGAGACTTGAAAAACTGCACTGGCGGACTGTCTAGCCTCGTGCGCAGCGTTGATGGTTGGGTGCAAAGGGACACTTCATGCGCGGTGCTCTCATTGGCTCACCACCAGTGCCGCATTAACTGAGAAAGCAGCCGTGTGGCCAATGCCACGGCATCACCATAATTAAGACTGGGACTTTCGGAAATTACTTTTTTATTGAGTGGAAGCAAGCGGAAATGGGCGCCGCAATCCACTGGCGACACTCCAAAAATAGCTCAAACGTTATAGGTTAGACCTGCATTTAGTTATTTGTAGGGCAGTCAACTTTTTGACCTAAAAAGTTTAACTTTGACTTTGTAATTTACAAATTTTGACTTTATTTTGGCCTATCAATTTCCTGCGTTTGCAATTGAAACGCACAGTTGAAAACATATATTAGAAATCAAACCGATAGGTTAAAAATCTTTTTTCTCTGAAGCAAAAAGCCAAAATGTGAAAGACCCAAATGAAACTTGAGGTAACAAACCGTAGACGACAACCAATCCAAACACACGAGAGAAATATCCAGTGTCAATAAATCTCCTGAGATGACTGCGAAGATTGTACATTGTTACATTTCAATATCAAGTAGACAACGCCTGGCGTACTCGTCTAGTTGTGGACAAAACAACCTTATCACGTCACAAAAAGTCAGCATTTCAACTAAAGTTGCAAAAGCATGTCCATATCTGTTGTTGCAATTTGAATAAATTATTGATAAAGGGAAAAATACTGTGCTGCAAGAATTTTTGACCTAGCCTTAAATTCTGACTTATTGATAAGTTTTGACTTTTTTTTACTCTAAAAGCGTCGAAGTTGCTCATGGTATCAGGGTGAAATTTTGTTTGTTGGCTTTTCATGAACTTCAAAAAATGCAGAAATATTTTGACTTTTTCGAATTTTGGTTGCCCTAGTTATTTGATACTCAAATCGGGAATGCTTATCACACAAACGTTTTTGAAATTTTTGGTCAGAGTAAATTTTTGCCAGTGTGACGTCACGAGGACAACCCTGCGGCGTTAACGTCATCTTTAAAAACACCAAGTGCCAATTTACTTCTCTTTTAAAGAAAGTTCACGAAAATCCGCGTCTTGTACGCAGTGTTCATTAAACGAAACTTTTGCACTGAGCAAATATTTGTTTCAGTGAGCATGCACTTGCCCAACCATGTTGACACATAACCAAAGAAGCGTTGCAAGGATTATGCAAAATGGATATAGCAGACTGGAAAAAATTGAAGTACAATGAAAGGTGCGCCATTTACAGGGAACGCGACAAGACTAAGCTGTGCTTTAAAAAAAATTCAGCTGCATTCGCAACAAACAACCCAAACACTTTAACAAAAATAGACGCCCGAAAAATGCTGGAGACCCCCAACGCTGCAGGAAACGCCTTAGGTTTCGCAAAATGGAAGTTGCTTTAGCGAAAGCTGATAAAATGATCTTGAACAAATCGTTTGTACGATTGGATGATCACAATACAGTTCTACTAAGTGATGCATTGAGATGTGCCCCAACACCTAACTGGAGTAAGTCAGTTGAGATCTCGAAATGGCTCAATGCTGACAGCATGTCAGACGTAAAGAATGGCATGCAGTGCTCGGAGATAAGAATTACGCTGTCTTTGTGTTGCCAAAAAATTGTCGATTTCCATAACCTCTGAACGCGATAGTTCCAAAATTCATGAAGAAACCAAAACATATGTGGAAATGGTCTTTTCAAAAGTAAGGAACATTAAACCTTTGGTGTTAGACGCATACCGAACAAAGAACAATTTATCGAATGAACGACGGAAAAGTCTGAGCAAACTGGTTAAGCTAACAGAAGAAAGGTAACTTGTGATCTGCCGAGCGGAAAAGGACAGGAGAATTGTAATCCTTAAGTATGAAGATTACGACGAAATTATGACCAAAGAGCTGCAACAGTTTGAAAAAATGGATGTGTCTTGATTCGAAGATCGAGTAGTTCAGACAATAGGTAATGCTTTTTGTCATAACCATTTAAAATTTCTGAGCAGACTCGATGGGTTTGTAGTTTCAGGAAATGAAAAGAAAGAAGAAATAAAAAATCGTTGATTCAGTTGATTGAAAACAAATCGAGAGCAAGGGAAAATGCATTGGATTGGTTAATTAGAAAAGATGCATATAGTTTCGCACAGCGTGCACTTTAAATAAGACGTGACTAAGATTACGTGGCTTATTCAGCATACCACAAGCAGGTACTGCTACTTGGTCTTTTTTGGGAAACTGCGTGTTTGTCCTGTCCTCTTAACCACGGCACGATTCACGGAATACGCAAACAGGTATTTTTAACGTTATTATGAAGCTCTTTGCCTATGTTTTTGTGGATTTGCCGCAGACTCGTGGTCCATATCATAAACACAATCGCATACAGTAACACAAAAGCAGAAAAATGGTTAGTCATAGCGCATTACAGAGTAGGTGTTAACACACAATCAGTGCTAAAAGGAACAAAACATTTTAACAGTGTCCAGCTATAACGTCTACGTCATACAGAGATCCGGTAGTGGGAGAGAAATGAAGACGTTCTAACATTAGATTTTGTGAAAATCAGGTAACAGAAATAAGGAAAAAACATGAAATAAATGGGGGTGTTCATTGCCGCACTGAGGCATGTAAATGGTTTTGATCGAGGTTTCAAAAGATTTTCAAGACATTTAGAATGAGACTGACAGCCACTTGTTTTTACAAAATTGTTGAATACAGGCCTACGCAATGGAAGACTAATGTTAAGTTTCGGTGGATTTTTAGATTAATAGCTGCATTTCCGTTATGCCTACCCTTGCTTTCAATGCTTTCAATAGCAATTTATTATTTTTATTTACTGCAGCACCCGGGTAAAAGTAACTATTTATAAATTGTCTTTAAGAGTCTTGCATCAACGAAAGAGAAAAAAAGTTTTTTTTGCAAAAATTTGAACGAGCGAATGAAACGAAATGTTTTCTTTAGTAGACACAAGCACTTACTGACGCAAAACAACCAAAAATACCGAACTTTCGGTAAAGAATCAAACATGCTGATGGCATTTTAGTAAAAGCATAATCCATCATTTCCGAAGCACGCGTGTTTAATGATGGGAAAAACAGTGTAGACATACTTTCACGCAGCAGTTTTCCAATTTAGGCTCCAAGTTAACAGAAGGCCTCCTAGGGATAATTCTTTCTCAGAGGCCTTGGTTAAAACAGCAGCGACACTGTTTAACTACAGGCACGTTCCACTTCATTGAGTTCCATTGTACGTTTGCTTACCGAGTGTGCCCTTGAAAGACGTTTTGCCGAACGCGTCAATGATTGTTGCGTAACAGTCCACTAGTGTGACGTTATGTAAGCTTCCTTCTTTATGTAGCAAATTTTGATGTGTCAGAAAACTTTTTGTAGATTTAGTTCAACCCAACTGGCTGTCTGGCTGATTAAGCGAAGTCGCATGGTTCAGGTGCTGTCAAATAATCGGAATAAACTTTGATTTTCCACGAACAATAAGTGCATTAGTTAGGCAGGGAATGTTTCATCACAGCTAGAACTAGTATTTTTTTAAAATTCTCAAGTCAGCTGAGTTATCACATAAGCCAGGGGTGTGTAACCCGTGGACCGAGGACCAGAGGTGGTCCGGGAGCTGAAGTTTTGTCGCCCTCGCAAAGGTTTAGAATTTGAAGTAAGCATTACAGTTTTTAAATGTTTTGCAAGCTCTGCTGGTTAGACAACTCGCTGGCCAAACACAGAAAATTTGCAATACCAGTATTGCCACGGCAATACCTTTGGAAATACCTGGAATACCCGTATTGCCAATCTTCCGTAGGTGGCCAGCGAATTGTTTAACCCGCAGAGCTTGACATATGCAATTGTGGCGCGTTGACTAATCTGGTTATGTGCATTTGGTCCGGCGGTGGTGCATGGTTGCGCACTCCTGAATCCTGATGTAAGCCATGCCTAATACGGAGCATGCATGTTTACTGGAGTTTTATTCTACTTTCGAAAAAGCACCGCAGAGGAATGAACATTTCGTAAAATAAGCATTTTCAGGAACAGAGTTGAAGAAAGACAAAAACTACTCTCGATTCTACGCTAAATGTCTTTTCATTTTTTCGTGCTGCTACAGGGCGCTGATATTTTGTTGGAAAGATAATATCAAAAACAAACTTTAATTTGCCGGAAATAAATGCTTAAAATGAATATTGCACCTTATACTGTATGTTTGGATGTAAGAAATATTTACTTTTAGCTTCGAATAGGTTCAGTTCTTTCACATGCAATGCTTGAAATATTGTGTTGCAGGCGGACCACCCTTTAATGGTTAAATGACTTGCTTGCTTTCCATAAACTTTGGCTTTTCACACCTTACACTTTGATGAAAAAACTGAGTTATTGTTGGTATTTGTGTAAAACACTTCAGGATTTTATCACCTTTCCGCCGTGTATGCTCTTAATTCAATATTATCCTCAGTGAAATTGTCTCAAGTGATTACTAATTGCCTCAATTCCATGTCTCGCATAAAAAATAAGGGTTGATAAGATAACGCTATGTAAAAGTTAAATAGGTTTTAGTAAACTTAGTGTTCTAATTTCTCTTGTGGTTTTGGCAGTATTGAAACAAGGAAGTCAACTAATAAAATTTACGCAAACAAAAGCGGGCAGCAGGGCAATCAATCAAGGAATAAAGCTGAACTTGTCAGTGCATGACCTTCATGCTGAATTTATGCAAAAGCTGGTGCAAATGTCGCATTAGCGTTTAGCTGAACCACAATAGTGCGTGATATCTGAATAGCATTCACCATTTGAAAATACATTCATTGTACCTGGTGCAATAATTTTAACTTCAGAAAAAATGTGAATGTTGTTTAATCTCTAAGATGGCTACGAAACATTGAAATCTGAACAGTAGATGCTAATGGTATTTCAGAACTGCAATAAAATCAAATGGATTTCTGGTCAGCTTTTCCGAAAGATGTTAGCGTGCAAACTGTTGTTGCGGCTATGACTGCAATTTTGTTAATTTATTATTGGCACTACCGGCCTAAAGGTTTTCCACCCGGTCCAAGAGGTATTCCAGTATTTGGTGCTGCGCCATTTGCTGGAAAGTTTTTTGAAAGATCAATGAAGACATGGAGCAGCACGTATGGACCTGTCATGTCTGTTCGTTTAGGAAGAGTGGAATTTGTAATTTTGAACGACTTTGAAAGCATTCACAAGGTGAGACAATTATGAGTTGGTCAATCACGGTTGGACAATTGAAGGATTAAGCCTGTTTGAAATTTTAATGTGATGTTACTTTTATACTGAAAATCACAACCGATGGAAGCGATATCAACGACATATTGCAAACATTTCGATAACTCATGTCATCATCATCAGTGCATTCCAAATGGAAGAGCATCAAACGTCACTAAGCTCTTCAGTCTGCAGACACTTGCAAACAAACCCAGATAAACGGATTGATTTTCACCACGCCGAACACACTGGCAGTGACAACAATCGGCGGCGGCTGCAAATTCTTGAATCTTTATTGATTCACGAACACAAGCCAGAGCTGATTGCAAACATCCCGTCGATGCATTTATGCATTTTTAACTTGTAACACAGAGATTTACGCCTCACTCATGACATCACTCGCCATCACCACCGACAAGCATCCAGCTGAGTCATGTGACTGCGCATGCTTTTCACCACTACTGTACTTCACAACCGAAACAGCCCTTAGCGTTTTTCATTTTTCACAACGCTTTTTTTCTGAGTGACCATACGAACTTGTAGCATGATCACTGCAGTTCAATTCGCGATCCGCTCATGATGATAACAGGAGCTATGCAATATGTCGTTGATATCGTTTTCATTGGTCATGATTTTTATTATAAGGCTATGGAGCACTTCCGCTTTTCGTGTACCAAGGATTTTACTTTTGAGCTTCATACTGTAAAACGCTAGATATCTTACCTAATTGTTTGACCTACTTTGCCTGTAGCTCAAGTCCTATATTGTACTTTATTTGTAGAATACCCAATATGAGACATTTTCTTTTTCACTAATATTTGTAAATTGAACACGAGCCAGGGCTTACGCAGATACGTTGTTGGAAAGTTCTGTTAGCACAAAAACTATTTCCGGGTGAAATAATCCACTTTTAAACTGACTTTAGCTTTCAACTATAAAAACACTTAATTTTTTTAGTTCATAGTTCAAATTTGTTATGCTTTATGGTTTCTTTACAATGCTTCAGGGCATAAGTTTATCAACCTCTGGTAAAACCAGCATCAGATTCATTAAGGTTTTTAAATACACTGCTGTGCAAAATATTTAGACTACTGGTGGGAATCACACATTTTTACAGTTTTGTTCATATTTTACACAATTTGTTTAAATGAAAAACCGATATTTGCTTGAAACATGCAAGATTGAAACATGAATAAACAAACAAAGCAGTTTTGCAAAAAAGTTGGCAATCTGTAGGATCTCCGTGGCTCTCAACACCGCATTTCTTTATTATGCATGTTATCCACAAGCTTTGTGTCGTGTTCGTAAGAGCTTTTGAAAAACATAAATCTATCACAGCGGTCGCAACTTCATGTTTGATCGACGTGAGACAGTCAACGACTAATATTTGCACCTAACTGTAAAAATTCTTCTCGAATTTCTTTTGCCAGATATCAATGTGGGGAGTACTGCATTGTTTTTGATGACGTGTTCATCCCTGTTGCTGGTGCGCACCCCGCTGCCGCTGGGCTTTCACTTCTCTTGCAATCTGCAGAAAATGCCATACTTTTGATATTTACCTATAAACCTAATTAAAGCAGTTTTCCTGACGCTTGACCAAAAGGATATTTGTCTCTCTGTATACCATTGGTCACTTAATATGTTTATTTGAGCTCGATTTTTGCCTAAATAGCCTTTGTTTTGCCCATTTTTAGGGAGAAACTAATAATTAAATAGCAGCTGGTTACAAGGGTAAAACACAAGGAGATTGCTTTTTGAATGCTTTATCAAGTTTAAACAATAGCATTTGCTTTATATCTTTGCAGATTAGTACGTCATAAATGCTTTGTTACCTTGTAAAATAAAGTATTTTCACTTAAACCAACATATTGACAGTGGTCCTAAACTTTTGCAAAGTACTCTATTGGCGTTGCCATTTTGCTTGCGTATAAATAGAGAAGATAAATAAGAATTTTACCCCTGTATTTTTAACCAAAACAGCCTTTACTTTTGCGATATTTATCAGCAATAACTTGAACATTGCAATGTTTATTGAACCCATTTTCAAACAGGCCATTGTGGACAAGTTGTGTAACAATTGAACGTAAACAATACAAATTGAAGAAGTGTGCAAGGAGAATTTATTTTCCGACACACAATGTATTCAAATCAAACAGGCTCTTGTGAAAAGAAAGGACGTCTTTTCCGGAAGAGCACAATATGATGATCAAGACATGTTTCAAGACAATGGTTATGGAATCATTTCGGTTGATTACGGGCCGTTTTTCAAATCGCAAAGAAAATTTGGTCTGACAACCTTGCGAGGGTAGGTTCCAGGCTCGTAGCCAGAAAAAAATGCGAATGGCGCAGACATGGGGTAATCGCAATCGATCACAGTTTTTTGAGTAATCGATTACATTTCGATTACTGTACAAGTAATCGACGATTACTTTCGCCACTAAACGTGGAAATCTTCACCCTACATTGCTGCGCGATGAACCGCGGTTATGGTGGCTGGGTTTCCTCCTTTATCATTGCTTGTTATGGTTTTGTTCTGTTTCAGGGGAGGATATTTACCCTTGTGTTTTAAAGTGTGGTTTGAATTCAGGTAGTCTTAGGGCAAGCACAGCGTTTGTAGCTAATTCTCGCTTTGTATTAGTTAGTCTTCCTGCTGGCCGTCAGAAGTAACGTAGTGAGTCTAGTCTCGTGAGACGTAACAACAAAAATGGGAGCTTTTCTTAAAAACGGGTTGACACTTCGGCAACAGAAAAGAGGGGCATTACGAGGAGAGGTGTTCGTTTTATTTATAGCCTATATATTCAGAGTGAACTTATGAATGTTACTGCTGGAGTAGACTATGTATGTAATTAGTACATTATTTTATACACTGTAAAGTAACTTTTTTGAGAGGAATAAGGTACTTTAATCCAAGTCGAAAGTACCTTTCCACAAAACTGATAACTATTATGTCAACCGTGATCTACCAGATATTTGGAAAAAAGTACTCAACGAAACCTGTGAGGTTTTTTGACCATTGACTATTAGTCCAATAGACCGATGCGCAGCTATATTGGAATCGCTGTTTATTTCATTTCCAATTAAAAGCTGCACAATGGTATGTTGGCTTGTAGACGATCGTCATCCGCAGTTAGAAGAAATAGTCAGCAATTTTGAAATTACTAACAAACGAATTTTCAGCGTTGCTGGACGAATGTTCAATCCTGATATATGTCATTTGCCTGATAAAATATTTGAAGCGTTGATGTTTATCAGCTGTAACAAAGATTTTAAACAATGATTATTTTTATTTAATCAATGTTTTAATGTGTTTGTTGCATTGAAGTATAGGCTAACTAACGGGAGGGAAGAGGGGCAATTTCACTCCCCAGGCCAGCTAGCTAAATATAAAAACCAGGCGCCCACACTAGCTTACATTTCGGTTTAGTATCCTTTTAGTACGTTTTCAGTTAAAGTGTCGTCTTTTTGCGTTCTTCGGAGTATTTTCCGTTGGTTTGGGGGTTTTAGTATAGCCATCTACACTGGGATTCACTATCATTTCTCAAGGTTTTTTCGGAGTGTTGACTATTAGGTCCCTTACTGAGACCAATTGGCCTCTTTCAGCTACATTTCTCCTCTAGCTCAAACCTCTAGTTACGCCACTGGTTGCACGAACATCTCAGTAAACAATCAATGCATTTTTTCTTTTTTCCGGTGCTTGATCCATACAGATTAGCATTTTCGTTTATTGCATTGATTCATGTCGTGTAGTGTCTGAAAATGTACTTAAATCAAACCATGCAAATGGGTTTTGTTCTCGTTCTGAAGATGTTTCAAGACAAATGTAATCGCGATTGTAATCGTGGTGAGACGTAACAATAAAAATATGTCTGGAGGGGCTAGAATTGTGCCCGCATGTCTGGAGTGGCTGGAATTGTGCACACAGATAAATGACGTTTTCCGCGTTCATGACAGTATTTTCAATGGTTCAATATTTGCCATCTAAATTTTGAGAAGAGATCGTGCTGTTCGCTCACTGGCTACGTACCTGGTAAATTGATTGAAATTGCTTTTAATTGTTTGTTTTAGGTAATATGCTTGACAATTAAATGGGTTTACAATGCTGTTTGTTGCCGTTTTTACAACTGCATCGTCAATTGTTTGCGAAGCCAGTATGAAACATAGGGATGACATTTCATTTTGCCTGGATAGCTTCAATCATATCAAAAAACAAAAATGATTATATGCATATTGATTCTTAAAAAATTGTGCAGTAAGTTTGAAAACACAACATAATTGAAAATCAGACTACATTATTAGTTTAGAAACACTGCTATTCTGACAATGGAAAAGATGATGATTAAACAAAAATTGAAAAACGTTTGAAATTTGTTTATCTTTTGCAACAAAAAATAGACTTTTTATACTTCAACCAGAACTGCTTGAACACTACTTACACCCATGCCATGTTTAATTTCATATCGGTTGTTTGCGTTCTTTGCAAACTTTAATGTTTCAAAACAAATTTTGAGTTGTTACTGTAGAAACGTCTGTCTGTTTTGTTTATTTCTTACTCAAACTGAAAAAATAAACAGCGTATCTACGCCGAACTTTGTGTCTTTAACAAAATCAGGCTTTTGGGACAAAAACCAAAAGTGTAAAGAGAAAACCGTTCTCTATGTCATTTGAAACTCTCAAATATGCAGCCTGCCAGTGAATGCGTTTTGTGTGGCACGCGATGCCTTTCGGGATTTTTCAAATAATTAACGTTCAAATTAGTAAACGGTTATTCGCAGGGTTGTCCATGGGACATATTTATCTGTCCCGTTCCCATCCCATAGCATAGCAATTTATGCTTGTCCCATCCCATGGGATTCCCATTACATTATTATGAAATTAATATGGAATACAATTCAATTAAATTTATTAAATTTATGAAAGTTTAGGTTTAGTATCTACTAAATAGGACTACATGTGCAAAGAGACATGCAAAACGACAAAATTTATTGACTTTAAAATT
>JGI24159J19872_10014309_pt1 | contig 10266 bp, 6 predicted proteins | sample Ectturendosymbi4_FD_19872 | JGI IMG/M metagenome (IMG submission 19872) | reverse complement strand
GCTGGTGAACAAAGGGTTGTATGGAGTTGGAAAGCATGTATGCTGATGTACAGATTTCACGAATTCGGCAATTGCTGTCCATGCCTCTCATGAACTTGATGCTGTCAATTATGGATCATGCTGCACACTGTAAAATCCACCCGTTGCAGACGTGTACTGACATTTGCAGCATGAGTTGATCTTTGTCGCATGTGCAAAGTTACAGGCAAACAAATTTTAACACAGGTTTCATAAGCACAATGGTAGATAAAAGGTTAAGAACCACTGATCTAAGTGACATCGTTATAATTCAACCATGAGTGCAGCACACACTCCTAGACTTGCACTATTCTCAAATTTGTTATTCATTGCAAAAATCTAAGCAAAAATAAATTTGAAATTGGTCCAGTGGTTTCCAAGATATTAGGGTTTAAATTTTTGCTCACCACTAGCTGGTATAGAGTGTGCCTATAAATAGTCTATTTAGTATTTATTTTGATCCACTGATGCTAGAGGTTTGATCAAATGGTCAGTCCCACCAATTTAGGACATGTTGATTTCATGATGTTATTTTTTGCATTATATCAGAAAAAATTATAGCCATGTTAAAAAAATTTAGCCATCATAAAAACATGCCTGAAACCCATAAAAAAACTTTTTTGGGGTGAAGTATGAATGGTCATTTATTCAAAAAATGTAAAGTCTTTAAACTTAACATAGGAATTGTAAATGCACTTTTTTATCTCAGATGAAATGAAGACTACGTATTTTGCTATTGAGTTTTTCACCCTCCACTAATTTGCATTTGTCAGTGATAATATTTCTTAATCACACAGTTACATAGTGTGGTAACAATCTACGAGGTGCAATGCCTATTTGCATATTTTTAAAGTCAAATGTGATTGAACATATTGTTTATATATAAAGCACATTGCAAAGGCATGGTTTGGCTATTTTGATAACAAACACCTTGACTCATTAACAAGGAAATTTTTACATGATGTTTAAGCATGTCGCAGGTGAATTTTAGGATAATGACCTTTGTTTAGCACAATAGCAGGTATTTTGTGCCCATTGTGTTACTGAACTAGAATTATTTAGCTCCATCAGCTTTAAAGTTCTGCAATAGTTTGTTAAACTGCAGTTTGAGAGCATGTTAGCAAAGTTAACAACCATGAAGTTTAGGTTAGCCATACTTTGTATTTCAGGTTTTGCTACATTTGTAGATTGATTTTGCACCATATGCTTTGGCATCGTTTCTTATTATATATAAATGGATGATTGCTTTGTTGGAAAAACAATTGGAAGCAAGTGTCATTTAAAGCGCAAAAGACAGAAGCTTGGTTTGAAAATTTTAAACTGATCTAACTGCAGAGGAGATTGAAATGGTGAAATAGAAGGCTCATTTGAATGTTGAGGATGATGATTTATCATTGATAAATATTTGCTTTCATCACTACTGTCACTTTCTGAAACATTACTCCAGAAGTTGTAGTCGAAGCTGTAGCAGCATATTTGGAATTCATGATTCAAAGATCACAAAGTGATGAAATTAATATATGATGCATAAGAAATAGAAAAACAAAAGTATGTAACTTTAGATTTGGCTTTGGAAATCCTGGGTCAATCCACCTTTGAAACTTCACAGTAAACCATACAGAGTGTGATAAAAGATGTGGAAAGACAGTTTAATGCTGTTGCAAAAGATCATACTACTAACTTTTCAGTGTGTGCCAAAACATACCACGGAAGTATAAATCAGTTCTAGTTCGACTGTAACAGACCAAGACAATTTTCGTGACCATGAGCTGAATGAGCACATGACTGCATTAAAAGTACGATTTAATGTCAAGGTGAAAACTCAAGATGAGAAAGTTCTGCTGCCCATCTTGAGCCTCACAACAGATCCAGACTGCTGTTGTGTAACTATAGTTTACAGCAGGGTTGAGAAAAACACATTTTTTTCGCAAAACCCAACCCAAAACAGGTTTTTTGTTTTTTAAAAAGAAACAACATTTTGTTCTTTTTCAGAAGAAAATGGAAAAAAACGTTCTGAATTGTTTTTATAACATCATGCAATATCACTGTTTTCACAATTACTCAATAACTTGTTACCTATTATGGCATTAAAATTAAGGGTAAAGAAATGTGCCCCATCATTATTTTCGCAAAGTGTTGTTGGTCAATTAACTCCTAAGTGGTGAGGCTTGGAAAGCATGCACACAGTGAACAGAAAAACCATTCCCACACAAACTCCACAGTTTCACATATGTTTATATGCATGCCCTGCTAGTGCAGCATCAACAGAGTGCATTTTTTCAACATATGATTTGGTATGGTCCAAGATCGGAAAAAGTTCAGATGCATAGAAGGCAGAAAAATTGGCTGAAATATACTGATTGTGCAGAGCTGAAGAAGATAACCGTTAAAATTTACTGAAATTGTTCAATTTATTCTTCTCTTTTTTTCAAATCCATTAAATTTTGTTGCTGTTCATTTTGTTTAATTAAAAAAAACCTACAGTTAACTGTACAAGTGTCCTGCTTATTTTATTTTTTACTTAGTAGATTTTTCAATGGAAAAGTAGTTTTTTTGGTGGGTTTTACTGTTTTCAAAGTGGTCTTTTTAAAAAAAACGGTTATTTTTTTGTGTCGTTTTTTTTGCAACAACCCTGGTTTATAGCCATGCGTTTAGGTAGACTGCGAGTCATACTCATGGGCCGGTACTTCTGTCTTTTCATACGTTTTCTCAATTGACATTTCCTCAGTTGATAAAACTTGCACGAAGATCTACCATGGAAATCATATGTTTATGTATTTATACAAACTTGTTAACAAGTATGTAGTTGGAAAATATCCCGTTTTTTCCTTCGGCAGCTGTAATTTATATTTATGGCAACCGCTGTACTTGACATATTGTACTGCACCAGAGGTGCTTAAATATGAATATAGACAATGTTACTGCATTAGAGCTTGTGGTCTCATTGGGGTTGAATTACAGTTGTTCCTTGAATGTCACTCATTAAGCTCAGTTCTTTTACACTTTGTTTCAGTGTCACATTCAAAATACAGGGATGAAATCTATTCACAATTAAGTAATATTTCAATTTGAGCCACTCAGAATCGCAGGACAATATTGCACGGTCATAGCGTCTCCCAAACGCTTGTTTGAGGTACATTTTGGGTTTGCACATAAAGTTGATATGTCCTGCAAGTGATTTTATTAACACTTTTGGCTTTCATTCTGAACTATATTTTGCTAATCATTGGTGTTTACTTGCTATTTTGCTGCTGCAGTGCGTGTAACATTATTTGTCAATATACCCATCGCTGAGACTCACAAAAGGCATACATTGTTTACTGCCATAAAATATTAAATCATATTTTTGCGGGATAAATATCCTGAATACCTTACAACAATTAAAAATTTACCTAATTTTTTCAGGTAACAATGCACGAATACAGTTTTAGTTGCTTTTAAGAGATCATGCTGCCCTAAAGCGTGACCATCGGAAAGATTTTTTCCAGGGGTAATAACAGATTTTTCCAGAGGTAGCTATAAAGATTTTTCCAGAGAGGGGAAAATGTGGTGAAACTTCATTTTTCTCTCTTGAAACTAAGAAAACAACCTTTTTATGCTAAAAATGTGATAGGAAAATGTCAAATTTCAAAATCCAGGGTGGCCAAGCCCCCCCCTTCCGACGCTCATGCCCCCTCTTCCTATGCCCATGCCCTAAAGTCACATGTGCGTTGTAACAGATATACAACTTCTTACCCAATCAGTTCAGCGCATTCTTATGTTTTTGTAGGTTGTAGCATTACTTTGTCTTCAATATATAAATTTTGAAAAGCTTGATTTCTTTGAAAAATGTCAAGGAGAGATGAAGACAGTCTGATTGAAGGTTACAAGGAGAGGGATGCTGTCAAGATTTTGGAAATTCTTAATGAGTAAGTTTTTTTGCGAAGTTCACTTAGATCGGATGCAATATTTGCAAAACTCAACAAAATTAAACTGTAGTAAGGCTTTCAGCTAAGATAAGTTCAGAGATACTCATCGTAGTGCATATTTAAACCAACTCAAAAACAAAAAAAATCTGTTCCAAATTTAGGATTTGTCACGAAAATATTTTGGGAATTACAACTTTTACCAATCAAGCACACACTGAGATAACAAACGTTCACCTTTGCCTGCAACGTTTTATCAAATCAAGTTTCTTAACGCTTGTTTGCAAGTAATATGGTTCTTGCTTAGTCTATAACTGATTTCTTTCTGCCATAAGAAGCTTGAACATGACAGTAAGTTTATTTTAGGTAAAAAAACGCATAGTGATGCAGATAATCTCAAATACTGTAGATCAGGGGTCACCAACCTTCATGTAACTGAGAGCTACTTTTTGGGTACCGATTAACGCTAAGGGCTACTAGTTTGATACACACTTCTGAAATAAAAATTTAGTTCAATTTACCTAATATGTTATCGTTCATGATGTTAATCTATGTGACTATAGTCATCATCTTAATGCTATTTTCAAAACAGGCCCGCGGGCAACCAACGTGGTCCTTGCGGGCGACCTGGTGCCCGTGGGCACCGTGTTGGTGACCCCTGCTGTAGGTACATGTTGCTCAAATTTACTCATTTTGAGGTGAAAAGAACAACAACCGATTAGCTCTAGTAATTGAAAAAAGGAATGCATGTTTTTATTGACGTAAAAAATGGCTCAACTAAGCAAAACCAGTTCATGTCTTTCAAAGAACTCGAATAGCAAACGACCAATTATAATTCCGTTGTCATTTCGAGATTGTGATTCAGGAAGTATCGCAATCACAAACAAACCTTTGAAATTAGGGATAATTTACTCCCATTTAAATTTGTCTAAAAAAAGGGAGAAAATTTGTTGAAGCCCCAACCAAACAACGAACCTATATGGTTTATCTTAAAAATCATTCACCATAAAGCATATTGATTAGAAACTACGTGTCTGCTCAGCAAAGAGACATTACGTGGAATGCAAGCCAAGCCAAACCAAAGTCCCCTGAAAAGGAAATCAGTAGGTTCTCCACGCTAAGCGTGTTTCCTTAAGAAGTATACAGATGATATGAAGGTAATGCACATAGGCTTAGTAAACGCAATGGCATAGCTATGTGTCTGAGCCATCTGTTTGATTGCTAAGATTGTACAGTAAACGTTGATTTTATTTAAAAAAACATGTCAAAATCGTCCAGATTAGCCTAGTTTGTTTTTCACTAAGAATTTTAATTTGTGAGTGAATATTTAGTCACAGTAAAGATATTTCAGAGACAACTATTTCATGTCATTGTTCTTATGCTGAAAACATTTACGATCAATTTCGAGAATTAAAACACAAAGGGTGCTATACTTCTACTTGAACAGAAGTGCACCTCTAATAGATAAGACAGTGCAAATGACAGGCATGTTGGGAACGATAGTTTAAATGTAACATATATGTCATGACGAACATACAGAGGCAAAGGAGAAATATAACAAAACTAAAACATTGTTGAAATTTAACATTTTGATAAGTTCATCATTCGAAGAAAGGTTTGCAAATACCGAACGGTTGTTGCAAAGAAAAATCTGATTGACATTACACTGCAAATCATTGCGTAAGTTGTGACATCCCTCAAACTTTTCCTGAATTTCATTACTTGAACTCGCTCCTGACTGAACAGACATGTCGTTTTTAAATACAAATGCGCACATTTCAATGTTCAAATGACTATATACACTGTTTCAATTGCTACATTACAGATCGATATCGTTGTTTAGAAATACGTGATTAAAACTGCGAAAAGCATTAGGCAAAACCCTGTGGTATTAAGGTTAACAAAAAGCGAAATTTTGCGAAGCTTAAGCGAGCGCATCGGTGCAACCCAACTCGGATTTTTAAAAACTTGCAATGATAAACTTAACGCTTTTGAGTTTGTCGGAACTATTTTGTTCAGGCGCAAACGGCTAATTTAGAGCTTAATGTGTGAAATCCGTTAGTCGGTTTTGAAAAAGAAACTGAATGAGAGTTTTGCCAAAACAAGCAGCTTAAAACAGTCTATCATAAACAAAGAAACGGTTTCCAGTGAAACACTTGAAACTCTTTATGGTATTTTCAGAGACAGAAAGAACAAAAAGACTTTTTGCGATGGAGTTTTACAGTCGAATGGAAATCGTTATTCCATCCACAAATGCATTTTAGGAGCATCGTCTCAGTTTTTTGAAAAGCTATTTACAACTGAGGTAAGACCTATCAATTTAGGCCTACAATTGTAGTTTTATACGCCCTTAAGTATACGAAGGACGACCAGTTAGATTTTTCAAGTGTGTACAGAGCGCGTTGGTTGTCTTATTATTTAAGTATTTGGCATTTATTGAGTGATTTGCTTATGCCATTTCGCAATTTGCAAATGATAACATTTTCAATAGACCATCGCTGTACTTTGAAAACGAAACTCTTTGCAGTTTCATTTGTTTCAATCGAAAAATTGAATAATTTTTGTTTACTGATTGGTTTGCCAATGCACTTTTGCATTTCATTTGGATGTTTCATCTAGCATAAAAGAATTGATAATTTTGATCTGGATTTTGTAACGTTGAGTATATTCGTATGGTTTGTCATTTTTTGAGTTTTCAACTTATGACGCAGAAGAAAGTTAAAGAAATTTACGTGATGTAAACAAAGAGTATCGGGTTATTTTGCACAAATTCACTTATGCAACCACACAAATTATATACAAGCATGGATGCAACGAAAAAACTATTTGATAATGATATGCAGTCACACTTGCTTATTCCGTTTTTTTCAATGTCGTTTCTTTGTTGTTTACAAATGCATGTCTTATTCGTTGTTCTCGTGCGTAACATTCACCGTGTATTTTGCATACTTCCTTCGTGCACTGATTTTGTTAATTTCACTCAAAACAAATTTCAAACAAAAAACGGTTTGCCGTACTCTTCTTCATCAGTAGAAAAAATGATTACACTTGTTAATCATATGAAAACAAAGACAAACTTGCTAAAACAGAAGTTGTAGAGGAAAGCTTGTTGGCAAAACAAGCATTTTCGAGGATGCAGGAAAACGTTATAAATGGATACTTAAACCTGAATTAGTACGAAATGTCATCAATGAAGTATGTCACCAGCGTTATGAAAAGCGTCTTGAGCAGCAGAAAAGTGATCCAAGTGTTCACGCTACAGAAGAAAATTTGGTCGAGCAACTATTGTATAAGTAAATTAGTTTCTCAATCATCATTTCAACTCATGTAATTACACCAGTGTGTCTTTTTGCAAAGTAATACAGTATTTAATAAATTCTCTTCGTTGGTAGCTTTGCTGTTTGTGACTTTTATTTTAGTTTATACTGCATGTCCTTGGCAGAGCTGATGATGCCTACCATGTAGGCAAAATGGATACTATGTTAAAATCTTAGTGTTTGATTCTTAGCTATGAAGGCTGTAATGTATAATTTAGAAAATTCTAAATTTTCTTACAAAAATTAGATTTTTCTTCTTCACCACATAAAAAATGAAAGTGAGTTTTTTTGCATTCCACGGAATTTCCGAAATCCGTGCAGGTAAGCTTCAAGACAGGATAATGTAGGCTAGCAAATACGGTTGCATGGCTGGAACTTCAATACCCTGAAGCACTAAATTAGCTAAAATACCATTAACACTGACGGTTAACGAATGCAAGTTCAGATGAAAGACAGAAAAACGTGCTAAAGAAAATAGGTCTAGAAGCTCATTAGCTGGCTTATGATAGCCTAATGACCAGTCAGTGTCTGTGGTTTGGGTTTCCTACAGCACACTCCTCTTAATTTTTTACTAGCGTGTAGTACGGCGCAAAAGTTGAATTATCTTCAACTCCAAATCAGGCTTCAACACACGCACAGAAGCAAGAAGTAACATCATAGAAATAGCCCACCAAACTGCAAAAACTCAGAACTAGACGCAATCTGTCTGCTTTATCTTCACAACAAAATTTCTCATGTAGAAGCATGCTTTGCGAGACCGTTGGAGAAATTTTAGAGACGTTTCGGTTGCTCAAGACTCCCAAAAAACACTGGCGCTGCATACAAAAATTTTTTGCAACGACGGACACTTTTGTTGCCAGTTACTTTTGAAGCAATCGAGTTCATTAAATCTTTAATAAAAAAGGATTAACTGTGAAATACTGTCATGTTTTCTTTGCTACGCCACCAATGCCCCGCAGCTGCGCATGTCTTGAATCAATCCGTAAATTTGGTTCTCGGAACTAAATCGGCTTGAAAAATAAATTTTGTGCTCAGGCCAGGCACGGGCTTGCAATTTGGGCTCGATCTGAGTTCGGGCTTCGATATGAGGCCCGTTTACAACTATGAGGAAGACGCATCAATTGGTAAACTTTTGCGCAGTGAGACGCGACTATTGTCATAAGACCAATAGGATTTTTAGTAGAAATAAAATTCTCGAAATGTGCCTGTTTAACACAGTGTGACTTTTCACGTGGAGGCAATTGAACGGGCACCATTTGATCCAGCGATTAGAGATTTTAGGTTGCATGTTTCGCTTCTCTCAAGGCACAAATTTTATTGAGGCTAACTTGTGAACAATTCAATTAACCAGAGTTTCAACGCGCGAACATTTGACGTATGGTTGCGCTGTTGATGCAGTCAGATGTGTCTATATTCGTTCTTATTATTTGAACACTACAACCGCATTTTACTTTGAGACTTAGTGCTTTGGCGTTACAGTGCTTGCTTGATGGCGTGTGCATGCCACAACACATTCGTACTTTACCTGGTCTTGACCAGGGTTGGGCCCAATGTCCTAATCTGGATTTGGTGTTGTACCTAAGTGTTACGGGTTAGCGAACAATAGCGTTAAGAAAGTGTCTGTAACCCTGTTGTTCTGCCTCCAACGCCGTTATGAAACGTTCTGTTGTGTCTGTTTCTATCATTCTGCGTTATGCAAAGATTGTATGCTTGTATTCTAAAGACTTCGTGTCTGTTTGGAAACATTAAAATCAAAAAATAAGTTTCGTACAAGTATTACCCTATTGGTTCCAGTAAGCACAAAAATGTATGTGTCTTAGTGTAATTATACAACGTTTTTCCAGGAGAACCTGTCCCGGACTCTTTTCCAGACGAACAGTCATGCCTTGACAGTGACACACTAAACATTGTTGGGGGTAAAAACAATTTTTTGATTTTGTTGAAGGGTAAAGGAGACAAAAAAGATTGAAAGCCACTGGGATAAACATTCACAGCCGAGCAGACGAGGGCGTCACTGTTGGAAGTTACCGGATCAACCATTTGCTTTTTGTGGACGATTTGATGCTATTTGCATCCTCAGAACACGCTTTTCAACATCCCCTTGATCCAGGCCCGTCGCCAGAATTTCGCAATCAGGAAGGACCAAAAGTCATACGGGGAAGCACATTCTTTAAATACAATAATGGATGTATGCAGCAACCGGGCACCAAATATGAAATAGGGGGGCCGGGCACCACTGGCCCTCCCGCTGGCGACGGCCCTGCCTTCATTGGTTTTCAGTTGTGTGCGATCAAGCGGGAATGAAAATCAGCACTAAAAGACAGGCCTTTTTTCTCTCCAGAAATCCAGATAAGGGTGCATGATAAAAATATGTGGCAATACATTGGAGCAGGTCGAGAAGCTCTAGATTAAGGAAATTGATACTTGGTTTGTTGAAGTAAAAATAGTACTACGTCATCTTTATCGCTCTGTGGTGACCAAACGGAAGCTTTGAATATCCGCAAAGCTGTCAGTGTTTCAATCGGTATTTGTTCCTATCCTCACCTAAGGTCGTGAATCTTGAATAATAACTAGAAGAGCTCCATCTCAGGTACAAGCGACAGGGATGGGATTTATGCGAAAAGTTCACGACGTGACACTTCGCGACATAGTACGGAGCTGTGAAATTTATTAAGACCTGAATGTCAGCCATTTCTCCGAATAGATATATCTCAACTGCGATATCACTGCCACCTTGTTTTTTTTTGCTGAGACATTTCGGTCATTTGTCGCACAGTTATATTAAAACCAGGGATGCGGAAGCGGTAGAAGCGGTCCTTTTCCTGTGGAAGCGGAAGCGCAAAAATCCTACCGCTTCCGCTTCTACATAGGTTATTTGACTTGAAGAGTAACTTGGCGAAAAGGTTTTGTCCATTTCCCAATGTCGATTTAAGCGTTGAAGTTGCACTATAAGTCTGAATGAACGTGCGATATCAGTAGCGCGAGAGAACGAGATAAAGCATAACTAGCATCCATGGCATTCTTCA
>JGI24159J19872_10014305_pt1 | contig 10268 bp, 10 predicted proteins | sample Ectturendosymbi4_FD_19872 | JGI IMG/M metagenome (IMG submission 19872) | reverse complement strand
CACGAAAGACCTCAGCTTCAAACACAGGGGGGCATCAAACACAGGGGGGCACCAAACTTGTTTCTTGNCGCTATCNNGACNCGGTACGCTGCTGNGTGGGGGCTGATAAAGATGCAACGCAGAATACAGTTTTGCAGACGCTGCGCTGCAATCTCGAGTCGCAACTTCGCGACTCCGAGCTGACCGCGCCGGTGCACGAGCAAACGACGACATAGCGGTTGCCTCCCCCCTCCCCCCAATCGGATGCGTCGATCGCGAGAAAGGTAGCAGTACCGACAACAAACACAGTAAAAATGTCGAGGAACGTAAAACGCATCAACAGTCATACAGTGTTCTTGAAATGCTGACGTTTAAAAGGTTCTGTGCTCGCCGCGGTTAGAACCCACAACCTCCAGGTCGTTTCGACGCGCCCTGTTGGTTCGAAGAGCAGCGGAATCGGCCAAGATGGAATGGGTCGGCGCCGACACCGCCATCGAGTACCACCTGGCCGCACTTCGGCGTCCACTGTGGCCTTCCTGTGGTCAAAAATGCGAGCAAGGGGGCTTTTTGACGACGGACACCGAATTTCGCAGCACTGCGCGGACGGACGGACGGACGACGACAGAATCCGCCAAAACAGCCAAGGAACTGTCACAGGTCGGTTTCGCTCAGGTTCGGAATGACTTTTTGCAATCGCGAGCGTTGAACGCCGGTCAGGAATTGAACCAGAGAAAGATTTCCGGACTGCTTTGCTCGGTCGATCGCGTTCTTGTTCTAGCGTGAGAGAGAGAGAATCGTTTTTATTTTAATGTCGTCACATCCGCACGCAAACAAGTGCAACGCACGCGTAGGTGGCGCTAGCAAGCCGGCCCTGACACTTGGCGCAGCTGTGTGCTGCTGCGATTGACCCCCGCGCATTTAAAAAAAAGAACATTTTCAATACTTTTTCAATACCTTATCAATACTAAATGAAAAAAAACTTTTATTATCATCACTTATCTTCGTTTTTCGAAAATTTCATTCATGGAACATAATGAAAAAAATATCTGCAGAACTTCCATCAGCGCTAAAGAACAAATTTTGAATAAACAAATAGCTGAATTTGTGATTTTCATACTTTTTCAATACTTTATGTCAGGGTTTTTTAAGGTGTTTTAGGGACCCATTCCGGGTCCCTGCAGGTACCCAACATTTTCCTTTAAAAAAAAACTTGCTTTATGTACATTTTGGCCAAATTCAATACCTTTTCAAGGCCTTCAAAACCTGTTTCACAATTCAATACTTTTCCAATACTTTCAATACCACGTGGGAACCCTGGATAAGGTTCAGATGGATCAGCTTGTAATGTGTGTGTGTGGGGGGGAGGGGGCTGCAGTGGTGGTCAATTGGGCTGCAGACCTCCCCAGAGCGAACATACGTACAGTACGCATAGTGTAAAAATCAGACAAAACCTGTTACTTTGAGTAAAGATTTTGTATGCGTACCGCCTTTACATGATGAATCGAGTGGCGGTATCAGCAAATGCGACGCATACTAATTCAGACGACCGTAAAAACTGGCTTGAACTTTGCCGCCAGAAATGTTTGCAGTTTTCGCGTGTTATGCAAATATCGAGTACGAGATGGGGACTGCGTCCAGGCAGTGATGGGCCAGTGCAACGTTTGCAGTGCCTGTCGTAAACATCAAAAACAAGATTGAGATGGAGACCACGGAAGCGCAGATCGAAATTCAATTTGTCATTTGCACCATTTAATGGCTTGTCACGTTTGGGAAACGACCTCCTCGTTGGTTGATCCCATAACGCGATAAAATGCACGAGGTCAGCAGAAACAGCGGTTGCGGTGTTTGTCGATTGATTAAAATATGCAAGAAGACATTAATTTTGTCGGTTGCCTTATTTGCATAGAACGACGAAAACGAAACGTGTGCTGGCTTCAACACAATCAAGGGTACGTAAAGTACTCTGAAGGTTTTCAGATCACTTGTTCAGCGGACCAGAGAGGATTCCGGACGTTCCAGGTACAAAATCACTCCACTCCGCGTGTAGAAAACAAGGTTATCTTACTTGTTCCAACACCGCATCGTGGTCTATCAACTTTTTCGCGCGTTTAAACGTGAGGCTGTTTGTGACCTAATTCTGAAAAATCCATCATCTCTATTCGACAGACGCAAACAACGCCCACGCCACGCCTCACCTTGCTGTCCGTTCGACCAATCACCGCTCCCGCCTCCAGCAGCCTTTCGCACACCTGCCTTCGGCCAAGCCAAGCGGCCCGGTGCAAGGGCGACTGGTTGTTCTTGTCCAAGGTTTCGACCAACTGTGGCGATTCTACAGGAAGAAGAAACAAGAGCGGTTTTGATTTGACTGGGGCGTTGCCTGGCAACGTCGGACAGACCAGTCGAGCATGGCCAACGCCGGCGCAACGGATTGGTCGCGAGTAGGAGATAAAGGCAATACATCGGCGAAACGAACACCACGTCAGACGTTACCGAGCAAAGCGAATGGACACGTCATGTTTTTGATGACGATCGCTAAACGGGTTGGTCCAAAAAGAATCTGGAAGTTCACGATGAGAGGCCGAGTTCTGGACACGACCTTTCCTTGATTCTTTCCATACAAACGTTAGTATAGACCGACTAGCAACGAAAAAATGGAGACTTTTTCGAAGCATTTAAGAAACAACAAGTAGCAGCTTAAGCGTTTTTCTCATGTTCGCTCGCTTCAGCCTACTTAGGTCTTGATCTAATGCCTTGCGCGCTTCTCCGCGTTTCAATTGTTTTCATGTGTTTAGTTTACAAACGCTTCGTTGTCTATGCACGTCACGCGTAAGTCCTGTCGCCTAGCAACCGAGTTCGCCTGCGCCGAATAACTCGCCAGCGCGCCGTACTCGCGACTTGCGATGCTTCTGACGCGATTTTTTCGCCCTGACGACGAAGGCGACAGTTGCCTGGAAACAGAACAGGTTTCCGCCCCGCCGTAAGAACTGCTTCTGTTATTCATTTAAAAAAAACAACGAGGTCACGTGCAAAAGCACACGTGAGCCGAAACGTCGAGGAACTTTTGGATGGGGCGAAGCACAACGGAGGTTGAATGGAACAGCCACGAAAACCAAACAGTGAAGAAATCGCGCGTGCCGCATTGTTCACGTGCGCGCGACACGGCGACCTGTGGCGTCTACAACATGGTTTCTCAAATTCAGGGTAGGGACCCCAACAAATTGGCTTGCAAAATCATATATAAAAGCTTTTGTAAACTTTACAAGAAAATTAAAAAACATTACAAGAAAGTGGAACTGAACTGTTTTTATGTTAATTATTTTCGCCTACACTGTTTCCATTACGTGGTTTTTTTTATTACTGTATAGTTACTTTTGCAGATTTTGTGCATTTGTATGAATTCGCCATTGACAAAAATGCCGCTTGAAATTTTGTGACGGGACGTTTACACGTAGCATTAGTATCTAGGCCAGTGGTTCTTGACCTTTTTCACATATCTTACCCTTTCATCAAACAAGATAACCAGGTTTACCCCCAATGCACCGAATAGTGCTGACTTTTTGAAAATACGAAATTCACAAACTCTTACAGTTTGGAATGATTTATAAAAAATTACATCGGCTGCGCATTGCGTTTCAGTAAATTTACCCCCTTGAACGATTAAATTCACCCCCAGGGGTAACTTTACCTCAGGTTAAGAACCACTGATCTAGGCTATCCACGAAAGGGGGTCGCATAGGAAAACCTTTTTCAAACGTTGCCGCAGAACAAAAAGGTTTGGAAAGACCTGATCTGCGATGTCGTCGTCTGCAAAACAACTGGGTCAAACGCGCGACAGTCCACTCTCTCGCACCTTGCAGCAGATAGTCGACCACGCAGACGTGCGCGATTTGTGACGCGATGTGCAGCGCCGTGCGGCCATCGGCGTCGACAGCGCGGACGTCGGCGCCGCGATTCACGGCGTCTTTCATCGCCGGGAGATCGCCGCGCTCCGACGCATCGAGGAAAGCGTCGTTCCTGCAAAGAGAGAGAGAGCGAAGAGTTTCAGGGAATCGTGTTTTTTTATTAAAAAGAGACCGAGAAGAACGGCGCGTGACAAAAGAACAACAATAACAACAACAGCCACATGAACAGTGCTTTTCTAAGAGACTGAGACGGTCTCTCAAATATTTCCAACGCTCTTCTCAAAATACAGCAGAAATTCGCCGCATAACCACCACCGAAATACACTGAAACTTCGCTTTGCGACTATCTCGGTATTCAGATGAAATAGCTGCGCTCTCTTAAAATGTCTTAACGGTCAGCAGGGTCAAACCTTCAAAAAACCTGTGCACAGCAATGACTTTCTACGAATAATAATGCAATTACAGCATTTGGTTAAAAAATGGCGAAATTACAGTATTTTGCGAAATTACAATGAAAATGACGAAACTGCAGTATTTTGCCGCAACTGGGAAAAAACAGGAACTGCGAACTGCAAGTTGGGAAATTGAGCTTGTGGCAAGACGACGAATCTACAGATAAATCCAAGAAGTGTTTTTGAATCGAAACGGGCTTCGAAACCTTTATCGCGAACGTGTTTCGCCCCATCAGAATATCCGCTGCTCAAAGCATCAGTTTCTCCGTTACTATGGCGACGCTAACGCTCCAGGGCAGAGGGTCCGCGCACAAAAGCTCTCAGCAACAGAAAAAAAGGTTTCAGAATTGCTGCTTTCAAAACTTAGCGGCCGTTGCAACACAGAGAAAACAATAATAATAAAATGTTGTTGTTGTTGTTGTTTCTGTTGCAAACAGGGGCGCAACGAGGGGGGCAAGGGGAACAATGCCCCGGACGCCACTGGATCGCGTCGAAAAGTTTTAACAATGTCACAAGTACTTTCCTCAATACAGTGCATTTACTCCCAAAAGATCTCAGGTTCAAACATAGGGGCGCTTAACTTGTTTCTTGCCCCGAACACGGTACGCCCCTGGTTGCCCCCTGGTCACAAGGCCAAGGTTAAACTTTCTGGCGATCCTGCACAGTCGCCAGCTGAACACACAACACAGACGCAAAGCACACTCACCACAGGGTGCTCGGCTCTTCCACGCTCGACAGAACCTGAAACGAAACCAGTGTTTTTGTTTTCATTCAAACTCAGGCATCAAACTGCAAGCGCAAAGCTTCCCTCACACACAACTGACAAGTAGCTGGTCTCCTGAAAGGCGAAACAGACATGGCATCAGTCAGCAAATTTTCAAACAGCAAATCGATTTCGCGTTACACTGTGCGCAGGCTCAATCCTGAAAGCTTATTCTAATATAATCTTTCGCAAGCGGTAGCGACTTGGTGCGACATCCGTGTAAGTAGCGCCAAAGCAAAATAAAAGGCGGTTGCTGGTCGCGCTTCGCTGGTCAAGACTTAAAAAAAGCGATTGGATCGCACGCAGTTCCGATAACGGTTGAAAGTATTTGGTAAAAGCGGTGCTTTTTTCCATTTCGAAAGGAGCATCGTTCCTTTGGCACCGCACGTTATCAGCCACTGACTGAGGTGCCATTATACTTTTTCTCCTCGGCTATAGGAAGAAGCGACCATAAAAAGTTTTTCGCAGTGACTTGTCTTTCAGACGAGGCCGCCTGCTGGCAAGAGATAGGGGTGGGGGGTCAGAAACATAAAATCGCAGCGCACCTCCGTCCCACCGATCACCTCCCACAAAAAAATAGCCCAGCCAAACCACAATACGGACCAGGGGCTTTTTTTCAAAACGTTTCCTGCGTCATTTGCTGTTTCAATTGAACTCTTCAAAAACTTTCGCTTTGATTTTTTTTCGTTTCGACGCTCATTGCCATGACAACTTTTGTTTCGCAAACAAGGGATTTTTCACTGATAATAGCGAAGCGTCCAGGACCGCGGGCGCAAACATCTGCGCATGCTGATCGAACCACCAAAGCCGGTGTTGTCGGACTCTGACCTCCTCGTTTCCTGACGATGCTGTTTCACCAGATCGCAGGTCGGATCCGGATCCGACGCAAGCGTTCAGCCAACAACCCTCCTCGCAACTCCGTCGGCGTGGGCAACCGTTGGCCACCGGGTGGCGGTCGAGGAGCGGCGCTTCCGCGTTGCTGTTGTTGTTGTCGTTGCCCGACGACTTCAACGATTTGACGAAGTTGCTCAGCAGGACGCCGCCGTGACCTTCCATTGTCCTGCGAGGGGGAACGACATTGTGCGAAACGCGGTTGGGAGGGCGCGCGACACGAAAGCGCACATCAGTGCAACTGTAGCTTCTTGACGCTTGATTCAGGTTCAAATCAAGCAAATCTTATCTACTTGCTAATGCACTTTGCTGACTTCGTTTGAACAAGCCAGTGAAACGTCGTTTAAAGAAAATTTTACGGGGTGCGGTCCATTGCTGCACAGACCTCATGCCTTGAGTGCCAGGAGGGCAAACTTTCCGGTCCTCGTCATGGTTAAAAAAGGAGAAAATTCTAGTTCTTTCTCGTTCGTTCTCCACCGATAATACAGCAAAGCAACTCCCACAAAGAAATTAATAACGCGGTGAAAAACGCGTCCCGACAATAATTACTCGGGACCTGAACAGCTATCGAATGGCGACGTCGCTTAGAAAGACAACGCTGGGCATGTCATTGCGCAGCAATTCTGCGAACGTTCAGCCAACCATTGTGAAAAAGCGTAGAGAGCGCCGCGCTGATTGTAACGTCACAAAGACAACAACAAAACCTACTTTTTCGGATTGGTGTCTGTGTTGCTACGTTTGTGTTGCTTCTTTTTTTTCTTGATCTTCGTCTTCCCGTTGTCGGGAATAAGTTTTCTGCGAAAGGCAATTGATCACGTGACCTGCTGCTTTTGTTACGTTTTGCATAACTTTTCAGACTGCTCCAGCACTGGTGGGACAGTGAGATAGAAAACAAAGAAAAACAGCAGCGGCAAAATTAAAAACGGTGATTGAAGCGTTTTGGGACAGACGGAAAGGCGTGAAATTGCAGAATGCAAAACTTCCATTGTACACATCACAATCAAAATTTTTGCAACTGGAGAAGGTTGGGAAGAAAACGCGATAGGCGCGTTGCGATCCAAGGGTTTGTTGGTTAATTTGCAAGTACATGGTTTTTCGAAGCTCACGCGTCACCTGAAGGAACTGGTTAAAATTTTTTTTGTGCCAAAAATGCAAAAGTATTGCTCACTGGCGGGGAGAAAACACCCCAAAATAAAATGGAAAGGTATTCAAGACAAATTTTTTTCTTTAACGGGCGTCACCGTCAGGAAGAGTATCATGAGTCATGATGCGAATCGCCGCGCAATTTCTGCGCAACTGCATGATTTATAGCTTCGGACAAAGGAAACTCGGACAATAAGATATTGTCCTCCCGAAAAACAGCAGAAAAAACATCCAAACGGGCGTCGCCAGCAGGATCTTTGCAACATTTCAGTTTTGCCGCCAACACGTGTTTAAGTTCAGTAAGTTCTTGCGCCGAAGCAATCAAAACGTTTGTCTCTCGATACGCAGCAAAGCATCCGGCGAGAAGTCGCCCAATTGGCGAAATCGCGTCGTCGAGAAAAAAAAACGCCACTAACTCGGAAAAATCCCCAGAAGCGAGAGGTCCGCCGATGACGGCCGGGATGGAACGCACGTTACGAAGCGGCGATTTTTGCGGCGACTTCTGCGTCACCAACGACGACTGACGTGTCTTGCGCACGGGGGGGTCGGTGATGGCGTCATCGAGGAAGACGTACTCGTTGCTTGACGTCGAATGCGTCGAGGCGTCGCTTTCGCAGATGCTCTGGGAAGCAAACGAGGGAGTGCGCGTTGTCGTTTCCGGAACAGGGGACTCGCGCACGGCACTCTGTGACCCCATCAGATTGAAAACAGAACAGTCGCGTGTCGTCGACCGCGGCCAAACCCGTTTGTTCGCCGCGGGCAAGCTTCTTGATCGACGCAGTCAATGATGCAACTAGCTATTGCGCAAGTAGCCACGTGATTTACGGCGCAAAAGGGACGGAGATGGAACATGTAGACCATTCGGGACACCTGGTTTGTGAGGAAGCGAGTTCGCAGAATTTCTTTTTTGTGCTCAATCTGAATACTATCCGAAAAAATCCGAACTCTCCGAAAAAAGCCGAAGACGAATCGTTTAAGTCCAAGTACAGTTCAACCCAGGAGTGCAGTGCTAAAAAAGAGGTGTGGGAAGGGCGTCCCCACACCAAATAAAAAGGGAAGTATGCACCAAATAGTTCGAATAGAGTGAGCATTCGCTTACAAGAATTTCCACATGGGATCTTGCTGTTTCACTGTAACCTTNGGACTAACAGTGCGAATCTGCGTGTTGCTAGCACGTCNGTGAGATCGCAGCCATGTTTCAATGTAATCTAAATCTTCAAGTGACGTTACCAGTTCAAAGAGTGTGAGAATGCCGTCCCCGTCCCACAACACCCCTGGTTCAACCACTGCGCTTTGCATCAACAGAAAATATCAAGCAACATCTGCGACAACTAAACGCTCTCGGTTCATTGTAACCTTACGACAGATCAACCGACTGGTCCCAACTTTAGAATAGAATTTTATTTTTGGAGACTTGACATCACTTGAAAGCAACATCTTCGAAACAACACTCACTGGTCTCAAAAAGGGGGAAGTTCCCGACGACGCAGACACGGTTCTCGTCAGCGTCGAAAGAGCGGAAGACGCGACTGTCGACGGCGGATCTTCCTCCTCCGCGCAAACGTCATCGGAGGCGCCTTTGGGGAGGGGATCCGACGAAGCAGGGGCCGTTACCGAGACCTCGACAGTGGGGCGCGAAACGGAGGGGGACGGCGATTTGTTTACGGCGGGTGCCGATTCCGTTTCCGTTTCGCCGCGATCAGACGCTTCGCACGCGACGTTTGCTGCGTTTTCGGCGTCGGGCGCTTTTGGTTCCGTCGCGGACGCCGAAGCAGCGGCCAAGAAAGAGTCCGCCGTCCCGGTGAAAAGCCCCTTGCCTTCTTCGTTCTCTTCCAAAGCGTCCTGCTCGAAGACGACATCCAGCGACGATTCGTCAACAAGCTGAGCGGCCGGCGAGTGGCGCTGCGCATCCGCACCGTCCGTCTCGCTGATATTATCTCTTCTGACGTCCGCCGAGCGAGCCTGCGCGAGAGTTACAGCTCATGTTGAAGTACCGGAGCGGAGCGAATAACTCAACAAGCAATCGCCAGAAAACGCGTGTTTGTGTCGGTTCGGCCAAAGCGACGTACTTTTACGTCAGACAGGGCCGCGATCGGTATTTTTTTGCCCATTGGAGGCAAGCCGTGAAAATGCGAAACTGACACGAAATTGATTTTCTATATTGAAACACTGTGCGCGAAGATTTCGCCGCCTTTCCCTTGTGGTACACTGCCACTGAACTGTGACGGAGTTGTGAGGGGTACTTTACGCTGGGGGTGTCCAGGCCCAACAGACGATGATACACGGCGGGTCGCGCCGGCCAGGACCTCGAAAAGTTGTTATTCACAAGGAACCCACACGTTTTCAAAAACCATTATCCATAATTCTTCAATACCTTTTCAATACTAACTTAAAAGACTTCAGTGCCATCATTTAGCTCCATTTTTCGAAAATTTTACTCGTGAAAACACTGCCAAGAACATTTACAAAACTGTCATCAGCGTTAAGAACAAATTTGAATGAACAATTGGTTGAATTTAGAATTTCCATACTTTTTTTAGATATTGGCCAAATTCAATACTTTTTCAAGGTCTTAAAAACCGACTTCACAATTCAATACTTTTCCAATACTTTCCGTATTGCGTGGCAACCCTGTATTCATTTGCCTGGCACTAATACCAACATACAGAACTTCTAAGCGAATGCCGACGGCAGCACTTTCTGACAGACGCGCGAGACAAAAGCCAGAATGGTTGTCACGTAACAATGGCGACATCGACAGTTCCAAAACAGCGAGATGCGGGCGAAACAACACGAGGCGGACTTACGAGTATCGGAGCGGAGAAATCCGGGGGGTCGGTTGGCCTGCGGAAAAGAACAGGAAGATTGGCCAAACAGGCATGCCTGGGCGAATGCGTGGCCAGAGGCGTCGAAAACGCTAATTCAGGGGGGTTCTCAACCTTTTCAAACACGTGGCCCAATCAAAAAGCAAACGAGGGGCTCGTTGCGCGCTGACTGTACAACTTCCACAACGCGACAACTGTTGCACATTGCAGATAAAAAAATAACAACTAAAAACAACATTTAATATAAAAAACAACTAAAAACAACATTTAATATAAAAAACAACTAAAAACAACATTTAATATAAAAAACAAC
>JGI24159J19872_10014304_pt1 | contig 10269 bp, 8 predicted proteins | sample Ectturendosymbi4_FD_19872 | JGI IMG/M metagenome (IMG submission 19872) | reverse complement strand
TCGGTCTGGGGACATTTCGGTCACGACATTTCTTTACATAAACAAATTATTACATTCGTTTATTTAAATGATTATAGGCAGGTGAAATGTCACTCTAACTGGTGTTATACCAACTCCCTTTGGGGAGTCATGATTGCGATTAAATCTGCATTATAATTATGACTTTTAGGAATTTGTATTTAATTGCAAAATGTCGATAATGATTTAATTTACTTGCTGATGATAATGAAAGTCATATGGTGATGCTGATTAACTGTTGGATCTTGGACCATGTTTGTATTTTTTTCAAACAAAACTTCTCGTTGATTTAAGTATGTTTGCATTAATATGCTAACATGTAAGATTTCTGCAAGATTTCATAGTCTGACCGAAATGTCCCCAGACCGAAACGACTCAGACTGAAATGACCCCAGACCGAAACGGCCAGACCAAGAAGTCGCGTACCCAGAAGTTATATCATCATCACCTCAATGTAATTTAATTCTTAGATTGTCATGTCGATTGTCAAATTCATCAACATCAACAAAATCATCTAAATCTATTTTTCAGCTCGTACCTTTCGACTGAAAGTAGATCAGTGTTACCCAGTCTTTCACTGGTCATGGAATTTCTTGGAATTGTTTTCACTAACTTCATTTTTGAAAAACTTCTCGCACATGAAGCGCTCGTGGCGGGAAGAGTTACAGCCACCAATAACAATCAAACGCAGCTTTTTAAGTAGGCTATAGCTATAAATGAAAAAAATTGTTCGACTGATATAGGCAGCTTCGACTTCTTCCGAAGCAAATTCAAGTGTTTTTCTCATAGAAATGTTTAACTTCCAGGGCAAAGAGCTAAAATACGTGAAAGTATTGCTTTTGAATAATTACAGAAAACCCATACGAAATTCTATGAGGTTGCAGGATATGTGTGGTTAGATTTAAAACTGTAGTCACAAACCGCTTACGTAAGATGTTTCGAAGTCATATACTGTAAACAAGGCAGCAGAACGCAATACTGCAGCCAAGATAAATTCGGATAAATTAACTGAAACCAATTCTTAACGCTTTCACAAACCTTTTGCTAAGGGGACAAGCAACAATCTGCTGACAGTAATCTACTCCAGTTCCATCTCAGACTGAAATGCACGAAAGATCAATCTTCCCATTTCTGCAACTGTTTCTTAGTTTCGAAATGAATCTTTCAACACCACGACTGCGGTCCGACTAAATTTCACGCGGGATCCGAGCAACTACTGGTGTGTGTCGTCATAAACAACTCTAGTTACCGCCCGTCAAAAACAACAACACAGCTTATCATGCATCTGGGATATATTAAATGCAGGCTAGAGGGTTTGTAAATTATCGTTTAAAATATGGCTGGCCGAAAGTTTTCTGCTGTACATGACAACCAAACGGCCTTGAACGGGAAATTATGAAAAAAACTGGGGGGGCCAAGCAAAATTCTAGGGGAGCCATGGCCCACCCAGGCCCCCCCTTAGAATCGCCACTGAAGATAGCTACGATAGATGCAAACAGTCAAACGAAGCGGGGAGAGTGCGCAAATGCCATTGTGATGTCATAAACAGTAATTTACACAACCATGCTACGGTACTATATACGAGATATCTTGTCATTTATTCATTTATGGTGCTCCAGGCGTTACACGTAGAAACCGAAATGAAAAATCTAAATATTCAAGTAACGTTACTAATGCAAAAAGGTGTGGAAACGCCGTTCCTACTCCACCGCACCCCTTTGTGTGGGAACGCGTTGCCACACCTTTTTGCACTAGATAACATTAACACATGGCTGCGATCTCACAGACGTGCTAGCGGCACGCAGATTCACACTGCTAATTAAAAAGTCTGCACTGAAACAGGAAGATCCAGTGTAGAAATTATTGTAGGCGAATGCTCACTTTATTCGAACTACTTGGTGCCGTCTTCCTTTTTATTTGGTGTGGGAACCAGAACAACCCTGTCCCCTGGCAATCACAGAAAATCCTCGAAAATAACCGAGCAGAGACCTTAGTGACAGCCGATTGTGCCGTACCAGAGGCAAGCACGCCTCAGATAATGCTGTGTGGCAACGAACACGATAGCTGATGCTCACACAGGAAAGGCAGGCTATTGATGGTTCCCAATTCTTTCGATCTCGCGTCCTCATCGACTGAAACGATTAGTAACTATAAGCTAACTTCGCCCATTCACTTGATCTTATAGGAGTTACTTTGTTACAACCACACATTCATGTAACATTCTTCCAATTAGCGATGTTGACTACATCATGATTTACAGTGGTTTACTCATTCTAACAGTTGTTGATGGTCGCAAACGGAAGTTAATACTCGGCCCAGACATTACCCGCAACTCTAAAAATGTTCAAATAACAGCCGACAAGACAAACAACACTATTATTTCACATATTAGAGTCACTGTATTTACATTCTTATGCAAAACATAGAGCACGTATGCTAATCCATTGGACGAATGAGCTTGCATCTATGCAAGTAGTTTTGAAATTCTTGGTGACGTGTTTGTGAGAGTTACTGTAATTTTATGTCGTTCTGAACGTCCAATCTGTTCCTCGACTTTGTTTTAATGTGGACAAGGATTGAAAATCCAGACGAATGGAAGCAAGCAACGGATGGAGAGGATATGCTGAAGAACCAGCCAACAAGATTACACTAATAAAAGTGTTTGCTCAACTGTTGTAAAACTTATGAAACGACACCGGCGTTTCAGCCAACTGACAGTAGGCTTCATCAGGGCAAATGGCAACGAGAACAGAAGACCAATAGAATTCATCGGACGCGCGTAACTGCATGACGTAATGACAGCAGTGATAACAACGTTGAAATGGCAAGGTCGATAACGGAGAGAACAGCAATAAAAAACAAACTGTACGCCGAACCAAAGCGAAGTAAAAGTATGCAATGTGATATTAAGTCAATTATAGCCAAACGTCGCTTTGCATATTAAGATCTGAACTTCTTTTCATTTATGAAGTTCGGTGAAGAATTAATGAAAAACGATTCAATACATCGTCTTTTTCTAAAATCTTTCTCAAACGCAACAATCTGAGTTTTAGACCAGTTCATACGATGTTCCAACTGGATGTGGAGCAGAGGTTCCCAAACTGGGGTACATTGGCCTATCTGAAGGGGTACATTTATTGTACAGTCGCAACAAATCAGCTTTGAGACAGAAAAACGGAGTCTAACTTTTAGTTGCAAAATTCTAAAAGTTCTATTACAGATTCAGTAGATTTTTGTTATTTTACTCGGTCTTTTTGTCATAAGAAATTTAAGGGGTACATGCTCATCTGTCGAAATGCTAAAGAGGTACATAGTCAGAGAAAGTTTGGGAATCCCTGGTGTAGAGGATAGTTATAGCTAGGTTTGTGCAGGGGGGTGCAGAGATCAGGTGTTGCACGGGGCAGCTCCATGACTGTATGCCCCCCTACCAAATTCTAGTAAAGAGCAGTGGCATATGGTGGTCACTGTTACTGGATACACTGTTTGTGACGTCACAATGCGACGTCATATTTACATTTGTAAACCAACATTTTGGCGAATTTGTTGACACAACATGCATATTACTTTACACGAACTCTCGTACGTTACTCGTTGTTGCACAACGTGTCACTGCAATGAACTTAAATTATTATCAGCGCTCCCAAGTAGGGAGACCGGAGCAAAACACTGTACTCAACGCTAAGACAAAACAGTTCATAAATGCAAAAATATCCGGCAACACGTTAAAACAGGGGACCAGAACACATTCAGTGCTACGTCGTTAGCGCAGTTCACTACTACAAAAATAGGCTGCGCACTAAAACAGTGGAGAAAAGCACACTCAGCGCTACGACAAGGGAGTTCACAACTGCAAAAATATCAGGCTGCGCCAATGTCTTGTCGAATAGCAATCGAGCAGAGAAGTCAGGGTTGCTAACCTGTCTTCATAAAAAAAAGCCAGACCTTGTCCCCAAAAAGAACAGATAGTAGTCTTAAGACAAATACACATAAAGTTTACATAAACCATGCATAACCACGCACAAACTAGATATTAAAACTCGTCAGAAACATCGATATAATACAATTCCAATCTTTCGAAGCATTTTCTTTCCCCGCAATTACAATGTCGTACATTTGTTTCTTATCAAATACATCGAACATTTTTAGGGCAACAGAATCTTTGCAATATTCTTTGCACCCTGAATGGTCATAGACTCTCGTCAGAAGAGATTTGTAATGAATATGCAGTTCAGACAATGTTTTGCCGGAGCCAAGCCTTTTCGACTAAAAAAAAGCCAGAAAATTTTCAAAAAAAGATTTTCGAAAAAAGCTAAGTGCGTTAACAAAGCCAGAATTTTAAAATCTGGCTTCAAAAAAGCCAAATTAGCCACCCTGAGAAAAGGTATGCGGCTGGAATGTCGTACACTCAGGGTTGACAGTTTGAAACTTGCTAAACTATACACAAGAATTGAGAATGCGCATAAAGTACGCAAGACTTTTTTTTATGTGGCTGTTATACGTACAACTACTGGAGTGACAGAAAGGGATGCTGGAGGAGCAGAAGGGGGGGGGGCAGTAAAAGAGTTAAGGCGCAGTGGAAATTATGAAAAACAAAGAAGTCATTACCAATTATTGTTTCTGTTCATCTGCAATGTTGACCTCAAAAATAATAACAGGAATTATCGAAAACTATTCTGAATTTTCTGGGGGTGCGCAAATCATAAATGTATTTCAAGTCGCTCTTGTTAAACCATGAAATTATCTATGACAGTGCTTTTTAACCTTTTTCGGTTCCGTGCACCGTACCATCGATTGCTGTATTCCCATTCAACCTATTGTGAAGTTATGGCCGATGTGACAATAATCATCATACTACCTCAAAAGTTCATTGTTAGATCACGGTATTTGCTCTACTTCATCAACAGCGTGCTTTCCACCATGCCCCAAATTGGCTATATGATCTTCAAATATGGTTTGATTAATAAACTCGGCTTAGCAAAATGCTTATTTTCGCTTTATCAACACACGCGCTCTTTGAAAAGAGGAAGGGAGAAGAGGCTTTTTACTAGCAGAGTCATTTACGACGGATGAATGGAGAGAATGTTACTGTTAGCAGAAATATTCGTACAGCTGCTTGAAATAATTGCAAGGACTTGTTCTCATAAATGTTGTGCTTGCTTTGCAAATGACTCCGCAGTTTTGAATAAGCCAAAAACTGGTTGCTATTTTCAAATTAGTACCACATGCATTGAACAGAGGCTCATGGCTCGATTTTTCACTTTTGGAATGAAAAATCCATACTTAATATAATCATCATCCCACTTTCACCTTTCAATTTTTGAAGCGAACTTATTCTCGACGTCAACGTTCCTTTTTAAACCTGGTTCTTTAAATTGCGAAGCTGATAAAGCTGGCGTGTCCTGATCGATTTCATCTATAGATTTACATGTACGTTTACAAAAATAGTGCTTTTGTGCGTATTTCGTAGACATTGTGCAGGTATTACCTGCGATATAAAGGCATATTGTATGTTGGAATCAATAAAAAACTGGCAACAAACAAATATCACAAATAGGCTACTCCTATACTTCGATTGGTTAGGCCTGCCCTTCGACTGATAAGACTACTCTGATGAGTGTTCAAAAGCTTGATCTTTCGAAAGTACTGCGATTCTGGCAGATAACTTTTGCACAGGACTACAGGATATTCATGTAGAGAGCACAGCATATATTCCTCCGCTCGAATAAAACTTGGCATCTCTCGGTAAAATATATTCCCATTACGTAATAGACGCAGTGAATTGCACCAATGTACGGCTTTTCTGAAGTGATAAATTGCTGACTGCTGAAGACTCAGAGTCAGAACCCTTGAAGTTCGCCGTTTTATTCACGATTGCTTATACGTTTTGGGTAAGAAAAAAAGACAAATGCATGTTATCAGAGGATACAAAAAATTAGGAACAGAACTTTCATTCCCCCTTTATTCATCCATCTTCTTTCATTAACACTTGCAAAATATTAATTCACCTTGGGGTGAATCATTCACCCGGTTAAGAAGCACTGACCTATGATACTGTTATGAAAAGACACCTCCGCCCCCGCTGACCCCCGCCATGTTCTCCCTGGGAACAGAACAGATACAGGCTTGTATGAGGCATTATGATCAATCCGCCTGAACTTCCAATTAATGACGAAGCTCGAAATGATGCACATATTGCAAGCCCAGGTGTGCAGCTGTATTAGCGTACACCCAGGGTTGCCACATCAAAAAACAAAACGAGAAGCTAGTGATGCATCAAAAGTCAGCTAAATCAAGCAAGTTCACATAAGACAGTTTTGAAATTTGACTCATAAAATCAATTAACGTGCATAATTATCTTTCAATCCTTTTGTACGATTTTCCTTGATTCGCGCGATCTCGAAAAAGTCACGTAACTATCAGTTTGATTGGGTGTGCACCGCACACCTAGAGTACAGGTCTGTGGTATTGAAGAATGAGAATCACTGGCATTGGAATACGTAAAAACTAGTGTTGACAAAAAAAGTTTCGAAAAATTAAATCCATGCAGCATGTTTTTGTAGCCTCGCAATAAGAAAAATCATCTAGGTACAACACTTTAATTTTTGCACTTTCACTCTTTTGATACCCCCCTGCCTTGGGTGCCCGGGGCCGTCGCCCCGTTCGCCCCCACCCTCTGCACGCCACTGCTACCAAGTTCTAGTCTAGTGTTGAGGAAATACAGGTATTTGTTGAAATACGTGAAAAGTGATGTTGACAAAACAAAAAACAAGTTTCGAAAAATTAAATTTAAAAAATTTTAAACAGTACGTTTTGTTTTTAATGTAGTAGTCTTTAATAATTTTTTTATTCTGTGGGCCTGAGGCGTATGTATGTAAGCAAAATTCATCTAGTAGTAGGTATATGCAATGAGGATCTATTTCATTTACCGTATTTGTTCGATTGTAAGTCGCGGCTTATAATTTTTTTTTCATCATTTCGTGCAACTTATAATCAAGGACGTCTTACAATCAAGGGCGGCCTACATTTTTTTATTTCTTTACCTTTTCGAAAGGATTATGTGTGACGCAGAGTCTTTCAATGGCTACATCTTGTCGACCAAACTCTCTTTACGCATTCTATTATCTTCAGAATCATACGCACACTCAATCACAGGAGGTATTATGATGAACAGGAAGCAGCTATAGTGGTGAAACATCACTACCAGGGTTACGAATAAACGTGAAACGTGCTAGTACGCGGAAGTATCTCAGAGGCTTAGNTTACCTTTGTTCAAGTGCGGCTTATATTAATTTTTTAACACCATTTTGTGCGGCTTATATTCAAGGGNGGCTTACAATCGAGTAAATACGGTATGCATGAAAATAAGTATCAGATAGGCCCACCAAAAATCGTAACTTGAAACTTTGTTTACTCATAAATCCAACCTTGAACAAGCAAGTTTGAGAGAACGCGGTTTTTGGTCGCTGTACTGTCAGCTTTGTTTTGATTATGACGTTTACTCGTACAGCGAAATGATAATAATCGGATCATAAAAACAATCCATTTAATCCTTTTCAACGATATATCGCTGCAGTACTCGCGTCCCCTTGCGAACATTTCACCCTCCCCTAGGGGGCACACTCCCATCCCCACAATTTAAAAATCCAGGCTCTAGAGAGAATCGAGAGATATTTTGAAGACTACAAGCTGCAGATTAACAATAGGCTAGTAGCATTTGGCCAGCCAACAAATGAGGCAGAGGAGATGGGGTGTAAGGCCTTAAAATAACGATGGCAGTGATTGATCTCTCTGACTGGTCTCTTAACAATAACATACATTTGCATTCCCTTCAGGTAAGTTCCCATCAGATCCATGCAGCAGGTGTTAGTAGTATCTTTCCAGTACGAAGTAACATAATTACGGCATTTTTAACATGCATTTTTGTAATTTCACTCTTTGGATGCCCCTGCCTTAGATGCCCGGGGCCGTCGCCCCCAAGGCTTCCAAAAGAAATCTTTTTAGGTGGAACAAAACCCATATGGGGCCCCTAAGACTTGCAAAATTAATTTGAAATAAATAAAAATTGAGGCTAAGTGATATGCAGTAAACTTCAACAAGAAGTGCTCGTTTATTGATTATGTGAAGCATTATGTTAAAACATACCGGTATTCAAGTAATGTGACAATATTACGATTTTTAAACATGACTTTTAAATGTTTATAGTAAATCCTTATCAAGGAAGAAATTAGAAAAAACAGTCTCAGAATGAATGGAGTCGATCGAGGTTAATTAAAACGCTGCTAGTGAAATGAGACTCCGACCTCATTGAGTAACTGTATCCTTGGAATGAGCTTACTTATTATAACAAAAATGAAGGGACAGAACGAAAGATTTTGTCTACCGACTATTGCTTTTATTTGTGACCGTGAGGCACAATAAATATTCCCACGGGCCACAGGCCGACCACTACTGCTTTAACGCATTCTGTCGAAATACTGTAAGTGGTTAGTTTCTCCTGCATGGTTTGAAAATCTTCAGATTTCTGGGTATGTCCGCTAATCCACTCTCACATTCGATTAGACTAGATCTTGTATCTCCTTGCGGCGCAAGTTCAACAATCAGCAAAAAGCACAGCACACTGTCGCGGAACGGTGCACTATAAGCACTTGCGTCCTGCTCCTGCACTGCAGTTACTACTTAAACGTTTTAGTTATCTTACACATATGCGCAACATTCGAGGGCTACTGTTGTTAAGTTAAATTTTATTGTGAACTGGCATGTTTCCATTTAAATTTTACTTGAAGTATCCCTTAGTTTGAAACTCCTTGTTTATTGGAGAGAGTTTTTATTAAAGATTTGTTTGAAAATGTTTGAAAATGAAAGACGTAAAGGAAAATTCAGTTCAATGGACAGACTGGGACAGTAATCGTGTATGTCTTAAATTCGACAAAGTAGGCACACATACCAGTTCAACAAAAATAATTATTTTTAGTAATTTATCAATGCATCATATCAGGAAAATGCACTGCCAGCAACTCACAAAATACATCACACTAGGTTACCAAATCCTTTAGGCCAAACCAGTTTTATTACTGGGATTAATTTCGCTACATTATTCCGAGTTTTTTAGTAACAAACATTCAAATGTTCCAAAGTCTCGGGCCCCTCCGTAGATGTCGGGCCCCGGAATAATGTTCCTGCTGGACCCCCTCTCATAGGCCCTGGTCGCCCCCCTCTACTCGCCCTTAGGTTTGAATATGATATTTGCTGCACGTTTCAAGGATTTTTCAGAGAACAAGCCACGTGCTGAAGAATTATTTCGCAGTTCCAAAAACTCATCTCGAAATTCGTCATGGACACTCTCAATAGACGAGTTACTGGAAGTAGGGTTTCTTATCAGCTGCCTCGTCTCCACTGAGTTCAATGAAGTATCGTTGCACGTTTTCTGCAAGGGTTTTAAGGTGCTGAAAATTTTCGTCGTTTAGCAATTGATCTAGTCCCCTTTCTGATTCGTCAAAAACACCACGAATTCTGAAACATGGCGACGTTACGCCATGTTCACACTTCTGTACCAGTTTTACGGTTTGCAGATGAAAGTTTGAAGACAATGAAATTTGAAATTAGCTCCTTTCCTTGTAGTTTCAGATTAAACTTAAATCTAACCGTTTTTCGATTTTGTTGATGTAACACGAAATGCTGATATGCGCACTACGCAGCTATAAAAATTCGAGCCTTCAGCAAACTATTGAGGCTGCTGTTCGCGACCCCATAGCCATTCGTCCGCGACCCACTTTGGGGTTGCGACTTGCGGCCCACTGCTTGGTAACCACAAAAGATACAGAGACCAACTCAAAAACAATCGTGGAATAATCGCTTACCTCCGTCAGGAGCAGAGGCGTAACGAGGGGGCAAGGGGTGCGCGATTCCCGCGCGCCGAATCACTATGGGAGCGATGAATCANAGCGGCCACAGTAGATGTTTTCCGACGCGTCTGCCACACGTGACGTGAATGACTTTCAGACATGTAAACCGAACGGTTGTGGCCCCCTTCCAAAGACTTCCAACACTTGTGCTCCTCCTGCTCATCAATAGAGTTTTGCAATATCACGGCAGAGTTATATAATACAGGCTTCTGCTCGTGGCCCAAGCGGAACCGCTCCGTGGTCACCAACAGGGGCGAGGACTTCGGTTGAGAAACCCTGTCATAAAGGCTTTTGTATGCCAAAGAACTCGCTCCATGTTGTTTTGATACTACTACAAAGTGACATTGTT
>JGI24159J19872_10014300_pt1 | contig 10270 bp, 8 predicted proteins | sample Ectturendosymbi4_FD_19872 | JGI IMG/M metagenome (IMG submission 19872) | reverse complement strand
TTTTTGACGAACTTTAATCTAAATGATCGTATACCGGCAATTGACTCTATGTGTACCACAGTTTGTTGGAGGCGCCCTTGGATCTTGAGGCCCTAGGCTTAAGCGTATAGGTAAATCCGGCACTGCTCTCACCACTTTGTCCGCTAATAACTCTCCAGTAGAACTGCAAGTTGACTGCTTTCGATTATATTCAGATATACAACAAACTCCGATACACTTGAGCGTGAAGTCAGAAACACATAACGTTAAAACGGTTCGAAGTAGAATCAGAATAGAATAATGACGAACAAAAGCGTTGGGCGTTCGAATGCACCACAGGAAACAGCGACCGACTGCGGTTATGTAGATTTGCAGGCTATCGTGTTGACGGTCAGACTGTTCGCAAACAAGTACATCGCGTTGAATCACGAATGGAATATTACTGAGAATTACGCAGTAAGAATACACGAAAGATTAGAGCACTAATGTGTCTACTATAAACGTGACTGCAGCGACACTTCGTACTAACCAAACTTGCAGTATATATCTTCAGCAAAACGTCTTTGCAATTGTCCAGCCCACCTGCGATTTACCCATTGCTACAATCACTACCGTCTTAGAGTAATCAAACCTTTTTCTCTTGAAGCACTTTAACAAATTTAATGAGGCTTGGCATCAACAAGTTTATAATGACTCCATTATAAGCACTCCTGCGCAACTGTGCTAATCACCCAGCCAACCCAACCCGTTCAAGTAACCCTATATTTCCAATTATTTGGCCATTAACTTTAAAGCATGATAAGAATTTATGAAATTGTCGAGCAGTGCCCGACAAGGCAACCTGATTACGAGTTTTTTTCGTGTCCTAACGCTTCAGCATCAGTTGCATGCAATTGTCTGATGTTTGCGCCAATAAACCCAACTCATTGCAACTGATATGTTCGGGGCGGGGGAGCAAAATGTTTATAATTTGTTGTTGTACCTAATAACCAAATACGTTTTTGAAAATTTCGGGGGGGTGCTATTGCCCGGTTGCCCCTCTGGTTTCGGGCACGCTTAATTGAAACAAATACTCCCCCCACCAAAAACGAACCGTGCTGAGAATTACACAAAACTTTTAAATGAAATACTCCCCACCCACACCGATGCGATGAGCGGATAAGCAGAATTGTCAAACGTAAGACGTATGAGATCCAGATTTGGGTCATTTCTTGATTTCTTGGTCACCAGGCGAGTCTTTCATCTGAATGTGTTTTCACGTGTCAAAACAACTTCACAAACTTTGAGCTTCAACACAAACCACATCAGCTTCACGACAACACTGAATCCGTAATGTCCTGGTCAGTTCAAGGCATTAGTTATCGCAACAATTTGATATTTTTAAGTTCAAGATGAAAAGCCTAAGTCAGTTTAATTATGTAGAAGGCGGCAATGAAATGCTTTCACCAACTGCTCTTCACTTAATGCGTGGGGGAAAGTCAATTTCTTTGAAAGATTCAAAGTTATAATGATATCAGCTGGGTGTGAGGTAAATGGCTTAACTGTGTCGTCTACAGCAGCTACCCATCTTTTACAATGCACCGTGTTATAAGTTAGAGTGTAGTTGGTGAAAGAGTAAAGATTTGATGTCTGATGAACTCTGGAACAGTCACTGAGACATTTTTGCAAATTCGTCACAACTTGCAGATTCGAGTATAAACAACCAAACCAATCATGGATAAGATAAAAAATATTTACATCAAGCAGTAAAAAGCTTTTTTTACACAAACAGGCTCGACAACATTTAATACTCGATCTTGATATTTTAACAGAGGTTTTTAAAAGTTTTAACAAAACCGTTATTGAGTTCGCTGCTCTCTGTGACACTTGACATTTGTTACTCGCTCTTCAAGACTTTATCTTATGTGACAATTTTGACTTTTCTAAAAAATGACACAGGTACAAAAAATTGATTAATACGAGAGAAACAGGCAAAATGTTTACGATTGCTTGCAGCGATGGCCAAACTGCATTCGATGCTCAACTAATGCTGACCTTCGATCTGTGAAAAGAGCTCATCCATGCGAAAGGTCTTTTGCATATGACAAATTCTGCAGTTGATTATCTCAAACAAGTTGAGATTGCAACCACCTCCTGACAAACTACATTTGGAAATATATCAGTCAAATTTCAACCTTTCATTTACACTGCGACATCATGAGAAAAGCAACTCATTTCAATGGTTTCTGATTTTTGTGCAGATCCATCCTTTCAACTCGCACAGCCAACCGCTGGAAAGTCTTATTGTTCATTGCCTGCAAGAAATCACCAAGAGGTGCTGAAATGACACCGTTTATGAAGATTAACAACAACCATAATTTTAATGCGAAATTCTCGGACAAGAACTGTTAAGTTATGTTGGATCCGAACGATTCCTGAGAGTGTTAATACATACATACTAGTGAGGCATCATATCAAGACAAGAAGTTTTTGCCATGTTACCTCATGAATCACAAAAATCCCAGCCAGGTCAACATGAATTTAAGGTAACTACGGTAATTTACTGCTTTTCCTGCCACTTCAAAAATATTGTTTATCCCTTAAGTTCACCAATTCAATATTTTAGGAATCTTCGTTCCTCAACTGATGACTTTTCTGCTTAGTGGTCTGCTGAGCAATAAAACTTCGGAATCAACCAATAAAACTAATTTTTGGAAATATTCAGGCCATCAGTGAACTTCGTCCTCACCCTCCTCAACCTCATTAACACATACAAGTATTCTAATATGCCTACCATAAACCTCATCTTTTCGGTAACTTCTTCGCCTATATTTGTATACTGTGAAACAAAGTTCTTAATAAACCACTTGGCCAATTAATTCGCACAATTCACTGCAGCATGCCACCTATTAATGTTTGCTCTCCACATACATTTCGAGTAAGTAGAGTCAAAAATTTTCTAAATGGCCATTTAAATTTCAAGCCCCAATCATTAACCTGTACACATTTATAATGTACTTGCTTCTGGCAACTCGGTTCTTTGCAATTATTGAATTGCGCTTGGAATTTTTACAAGTTTTCACCGGTTCGCAAGTGGTTCGTGCTGCAGCTGAAAACCTAATATAATATTTTGCAAAAAAATCGCATTCAATAAGTGGAAGAGTTTTATTCACTGACCTTATTCTCACCAAAGTTTATGCGCAGTTCGCCGACCTCTGAGTAACTCTCAGTTTCGTTCCAAAACGATGCTAAGAAATTAATACTGCATGGTTACTCGCAAGACAGTTACAACGACAAATTGAGACCACGTGTTGAGCGGAATGTCACAAGTAAAACCAAAAGCGTATTGGTGACTGCTGACAGTGTATTGGTGACTGACGTTAATGAGCATTGAGTACGCAGTAGAAGGAAGAAGCAGTCGCATACGATACATTTAAAACATACTTTGCACCTCTCGCGATACTCATGTTTCAGAATGAAAATGCAGCTGATTTGCCTCCCCCCCACTCAAAGCTGCAATTAAACAAACAGCGGCTGCAACAATTGTTCGAGTTCGTAAAAATTTCGCTGCAGTTCATGCATTGTGGAAAAATTGTCTATCTTTGCGGAACATAAATTTTGCTTGACTGGTCAATCAAGAAATTGTCGGCATTTTTTCCAGTTGTTCCATCTCATCTTTTGCTCTTCGTAGAAATTCAAAGTTTTTGTGATCTATTGCTGTGATCTTAATTTTCCAATTAAAGTAGATGAGTGTTAAGAATTGCATAACCGAATTTATTTTATTTTTTTTCAATCACTGCACGGAACTTAACTCGTTTCTTTTGACAGTTCATATTAAACGTTATGTTTCAGAAGCGCTTCAGTGCATAAATTGATATGTAATTGAATATACTTTCATCGATACATCAACCTTGTCTGCAACCTCGAAAAACTTACGTTCTTTCTCCCAAATATGTTTTTTATCAAACCCTGGCTTTCTAAAGCAAGCCTCTGGTTGAAGTAAAGCAAATAGTCGAATATACTTGAACTAGGCCATAATTAATTTTTATAGTCATTAGATATTAGATATGGCAAAATGCTCGTTGGAATAAATGGCTTCAAAATAGTTTTGCACTGTTCTTTAGCATTCTTTGCTTATTTTAAATTTATTTACATTTCGAATCAGCTCGTGTTATCGCAGATTATTAACCATAGTTACATTAAAGCTGACAGCGACTTAACCAAAAAGCTTCTGCGGTAAAATTTTTATGAAAAGCCACAATATCACTTCACAACATTGCTTGCACCAAATCAACCCATTCTTATCTGACTTTTAATATTTTCGCATTCTCATTCACGCATTCACAAACTTTTTCAAAATCTTCACAGATTGATACCTTGATGTATTACGTGCAAATTTTGGTTCCACCATTTCTTTTCAGCTGACCGATTTAAATTCTTGCCTAAGCAACAATCTTGTTTTGCTTTTTTGGATGATGGTCGATGCACAGAATTTTACTCCTTTGAAGAAAAATGTGAAACATTTTACCTCAAGAAATTAATTGTCTACCTAGCGAAAGTTCTGTAAAAATTTTTGAGAATTTTCGTTGAGCCTTGAACATCTACCTCCCAATTTCATGATAACGGAGAGCTACTATGCTATGTTGTGTATGCATGCTGCACTTACACGATATTCCACAAACACAAGCACGATGCGTCATTACTCTTCTGGGTTTTATTGAGACTTTATTTTATGTATTTAGCGAATGGCGGATATTGTATTCAATTTGATTAAAACTGTTCTTTCCCAAGTTATTAAGCCCTTTTGAGGGGGTGGAATCGGCTGCAGAGATATCCTGAACGTTTTTTCGACTCTCGTTTTAGCTTTTAAATTCAATTTCATTGTCTCCTATCAGCCGTTTCAACAAAACAATTTGCTTTTATTCTACCCTATAGATTCCATCAGTCATTGCTATTTGTTTCGTGCTTGTTTTATTATTTTGTTGGGTGTTTTTTGGTTTGGTGCAACTGCAACGCACTTGAATTCTTTTGTGACAATTTTGGCATTCTTTGGAAAACGGTGAAAGAAGCAAGTTCGGGCACTGCCCGCAGCGAAAACACAAACTTCACAGCATTTTTATGGTCATGATGACGTAGAGGAGCATATCCTCAGTCATTGTTTTTGATACAATTTTGCAGGATAGAATATTTTAACCGGTACGAGGAAGCAGTAACTTCCAAATTGCACCGGCACTTGCTCTCCTACAGACAAAAACACCGAGCAAATCGTTATCCTTTAATATCTGTTGATGCAATCACGCCTCTATCCGTTAGTCACAGTGTATGCGTCAAATTATGAAAAGTTTTTCTAGCAGTGTGATTTTTCTTTGTTCCTTACTTTAACATCATTACTCGCGAGCACACTGGAAGTTTTTAAGTGTGCATCAGAGATCAGAGCAGGGAAATACAGTAGATCCGACATTTCTCCACCCTAGCATGTGCACATGCACAATTCCATTTAATTCTGAGGAGAACGTGCAAAAATGTTTTCCAATGAACTTTAATGGTGAAGCCNTTAAATCGAGGTTTGAACAAGGACAAAAGCGTCATTAGTGTAGGGACAAAATGTGGTAGGTCTGCAAGCAATTACTCGTATTTATCACTACGTTATGTTTTACATCTCCGCTTATCATCCCCCTCATCGACCCCCTTTCTCAAGCGCTCCTGTTAGAAATGCCCAAAACAAGGAAAGGTTGCTTCGCGTTTGCTTTCCACTGTTGTTTAGGGAGTGAGGTGAAAATTCGGCTGAACTCGCACGTATGGTGTTGCAACATTTCGAACTCGGCGTTGTTCTGTGTCCACTATCGCTTCTAGCTCTGCAAAATTATCACTTACTGATCAGATGAGCAAGCTTTTGTTTGGCAACAGGCTTTGCGGAATAGTGAGATATGTATTTGACATGATGTTGCAAAGAAGATGCAGCAGATAAACACGTGTTACAAATTTCAATGGTCAGCATGGGAAATACGGAGAAGCAGAGAAATCTCAGAGACGCACTGAATGTCATGGGAACAAAAAACTGCTTTTTTCTGCACAAAATGTTCTTTTTCCAAAACGAGACATATACATCTGTCCACGCTGATTCAAAACATGCTGGAATCGGTACAGAAAACAAGAGTTAAGCCTCATTTGTTTGGTCACACAACACTACACAAGCTATTAACACTAAATGAAAGAGCATTGCTTAATCGTGAACGGCCTCAGTGTTAATCGGTTGATTATAAGATGTTCCAAGAGGTGATAAACGTAAAGTCTGTTTTTCAACTTTGTCTGACAGAAGATGGTGTTTCTCATCAGGTAACCATAGTTTTTATGTTTGCGTGGAAACTCCACCTGAGGATGTTCATGAATTGTGAATTGACCGGGTCTTTATATTGTCATGTTCAACGGGTTTTTCAGTTTCTGGCACACTGGTCATCTACGTTGCCAACGTGAAGCGCCAATACGTTGCAGAAATAATCTTCTCCCATGAAATCGACAGGGTCCATCAAGATTTTCGGAAGGAAGCTGTTGGTTTTTGACGACCACAGTAGATTTTTTCCTCCATATGTATTGAAATCGTCCCCAATATTTTGCTGCAAAGAAACGTTTTCTCGTAATTTCAAAATAAAAATTTATCTTTTGTTATTTGAAGTTAAAACACTAATCTTGTTGCATACCCACAGTTGCCGGGAGTCTGTTTAAAAACAAACGTGAATTGTTTCATAATTAGCAAAAAAGGAGAAAAAGAGTAAAGATGTTTTGTCCGGGACGCAGTACAGTAAAAACTATTGCAACTTCATAAAGTTCTGCTAAAGGGGAATCACCGCTACGAACTGATGAATACGTGCAAAGTAAACAATGCAAGCATGAGGTAAACTTTTATCAATGGACGTTGCAGATCCATAGATAATTTTAAAAATATTATGACGAATAGTATTTTAGGTCTTATTTGTCAGTTTGTTTACGATTTAGTTTTGATGAGCGATGCAACATTCCTGTTAAATGCAAGCAAATAAAAAGCAATCTCTGAAAAGGGTGGTTATTCAAAAAATCTGTTGTGGATAATTTAATGAAACCGCATTTACCTTGGTGCGAGTCAGGGAGTCATATACTTGCGAAGCACTGTCTCTGCTTGTGCCGCGTCGCATCACGACAGCATGAGATGGTACCCGGCCGAGATTGCAATTCATCCAGTCGGATGGTGGNGCTCTGAAACACATATGTTTATAGTAAGTCCGCATCGTGGTCTTTATGGTTGTGTGGGTGGATGAAGCAAACCGTAAAGCAAAAAGGTGTTGGTTATGTTTCAATCACAAAGTTGGTGATGCTGTACATTTTAACTATGGCAAATTTTTTACCTCACTTAACAAAAACTTTCAAATTCTACTTTTTTCTCTCAGAACCTCACAGTATAACAAAAAAACGAATGACAAAAACACATTTATTTACAGTAAATTTATTAGTTGCAGATGTTCAAAAATGTGAAACTCCGAAATGTCCACAACAATTGAAAAATGGATTGAAGATTTAGTTGTTGGGCGTGTTTCAAAGTTTTGTGGGTCTGTAACTGTCTGGTAAGAACATTCTTTCACCAACACCTAAAAATTTAAAACTTGTTGAAGTAAATTTTTCTCAGCACAGCAGTGGAATTTCATCTTCGAGACAAATCATCCATCTAGAGTCTGTTAGGACAAGCAAGTCTTGAAAACNCAACATTATTTTTCTCTAGCTTTCAACAACAAGCCAAAATTCGTCGCACTGCATCAGAACCGTCGCCAGAAAGTCTTCACTAGGGGGGCTTTNCGTTCGTGCTGAGGGGGCTTGATATTGAAATTTTGATAAAATCTCCAATGATTCATAGTGTTCCACATTTCTATTTGGGGGGCTTGGTACTTTGTTTGGGGAGTCTAAGCCCGCCAAAGCTTCCCCGTGGTGACGGGACTGCATTGCATGCGATCCAATCAAGCAAGACAACTGTAAAGAAAACAGATCGCAGAGAAGAATTTCAAAATGGATGAACTCAGGTGACCTCAATAATATCGATTCCACTACACTTGGTTTGAATTGATTTTCTACCTTATCCGAACTTTTTATGACATTCTGATTATATAATTCAGCCAAACTTAAGAAATGCAAGCTGTTCGTTTGGTGCTTCACGAGCAATAAACTTAACGTTAGCTTATTTACTGTAAAACCAACCTCAGGGGTTTCCCTGGACAAAGAAGTTCGTATTTTGCGTCGTGATCATCTTCTCCAAGAACAATAGACTGCTTCACAAAGGCGACTTCCCCGGCACCATCATTCATGCATCTAAAAAATAACAATTCATGTAAAACTAAAATATTCATATTTGCTGGAAATGCTTGCACCTTGAAAAGTGCCTTCATTCAAGTTATTCAAGTTTGTTGAAAACCACCAGAAATGAAACAAAATCTTTAGTGTTCCAGCGCACATCCATATTCATCCGCTATCATCGCACACACGCTTCTCATGTTTTTGGAGAAAACCCTCGAGAATGACTAAAACAATCTTTTCCTCGGCAAAAATTCATTGCCAGGTGCTTGCAGCCGCTTAATCGTGGGATTTGGTTTGTTCTGCGCATTCTCTGATGAATTATTTGCGAACAGGATTTATAACAGAAGGTCGTGTCTATAAATTTTCTTGACATACAGTCAGGGGCGTAACGAGGGGGCAAGGAAGGCACAATTACCAGGGTGCCGAATAGCTATGGGAGCGCCAAATCATTGGGGGCGCCAAAAAGGCGCAACAATGACACAAGTACTTTCTTCAATACAGCACATTTGCTTCCGAGGGAACTCAGGTTCGAACATGGATGCGCCAAACTTGCTTCTTGCCCCGGGCGCCATCTTACCTCGTTACGTCTCTGCATGCAGTAGTCGCAAGGAAAATATCACGTTGCTTAGAAAGTTTAGTGTTTACGATTGTAGCAGAGATTTGTTGCTCCGTTGAGAGTGAAATTTAAAATAGTTGCCATGAAATCAATTCAAAATAACAAGCAAGTTTTTTAGTTTTCTTTACGAAAACGAGTGTTTTACTTTAACACGCTTCCGAAGTATTTCAAACTATATTTTGACATCATCCTTTCCACCATAGTCATTTTGAAACAGCTTACCGCCGGGCTGGCGTTGGAAATGTAAATAAAAAGTTTCCATCCAGCTTTGGTCAACCAACTAGGATATTTGCACAGTTTTTCATAGTAACTGAACAGCAAAAAATGTTTGTTCTACTTTGGTGCAAATCGAAGTCGAACTTACTGGAAAGCTCCTGAGTAACCATAGTAACGCTCGTCATTGTGACGATCGCACACGTGGTCCCCGTCATAGTCGCCGATACACAAAGCACACCACTTGGCGTGGGGTGATGGGAGGAGGTTCTCATACTGTGGGTCTGCTGCCCCAGGAGCGCAACTTGCCTCAAACATGTCTATGAGCGAAAACAATTACGTATTTTATGATTTTACTTAAAAGTAAATCTTCTCACATTATACTTGAATTGGTATTCTATTCATAAATCAGACTTAATTAATAAGCTTCTTATAATGTACAAAGCCAATGATGAAGTGGTGAAGATATCATTTCAGGAGAGAAATGAGAATAAAATACAATTTAATGGTTTAAGACCAGAACATCCCAAAATCGTTCAACAAGTTGTAACTTTTTGACCAAAACGGTGCAATCAGTCGTCTTAGTCATAATCTACGTTAAAACGTTAGATGGAGGAAATACAGCGAGCTGATGTAAGAAGTTTCAAAATCAAACGTTTTCATCATCACACCCATCAACTCTAGAACTCTACTCATGGATGCGATCGTTCGAAGAAAGTTGAAAAAACAGAAGCAGATATAAACTTTTCGTCAATGGTTTGATTTTCATTCAGATCATTGGATTTTTTCTGATCGAACCTATTTTAGAATACGGAATTGAAACTTGAAAATTCCAAAGCAACCAGGAAATTACTTAGTTTATTTAGGGCAGTAAATCTGACCATCCTTTGCAGTATTTTTGAAAAAAAATTAAATGACAAATAAGACTTTTGACTGCATAAAGAAAAAATAGAATTTTTTTTTATCTTGGTGGGAATACAATTTTTCAAAAGTGCAGAGTGAACTTCAAAAAGTTTTTCTTTATTCACTAGGCAACAAAAAATTTTTTATGGCGAGGTTGGGATGTTTTCTGGATAATGTTTGGCCGCTGAATCAGAATTTGGCGTCTTGTTTCTCCTGCTGTCAGTATTTTTCAAGATATTTACAATATTATATATATTTTTTCTC
>JGI24159J19872_10014299_pt1 | contig 10270 bp, 8 predicted proteins | sample Ectturendosymbi4_FD_19872 | JGI IMG/M metagenome (IMG submission 19872) | reverse complement strand
CAATCAAGGGCTCTAAAGACTCGTAAGATAGCCTAGTTTCGTCAAAAATATTTGGGCCAAAACGTGGGCCCATTCGATGGGCGTCCAGGGCCGGGAAAAGTAGGCCATGAAAACCCGAAAACACCCCCACTTGTGACGCCCCCCCCAACAGAACCACAAACCCAAAACTGAAAATTTTTTTTTAAGTCGGACTACTAGACTTGCTGAATCCGTAGAGGGTTTGAGCACCTCTCTAGCTATAGCGAATGGCGAGTCATAACCAAAAAACCTCGAGCCAATTTATTGGCTCGCGCGGTCGTTAAAGGGTGCCAAAATGTTTGCCATTTTCCAAAATATCTTTTAAACGTTGTGTTGTCAATTTTGTGTTTGCTTGTAGCGTTGCGTTCTTACATTCAGTTTGTTTTTTTAGCTTGTTCTTGGGCGGAAGAAATGCGATATAACTGTTTCGAAACCTGTCACATGTTTTTCAGCCGTTGCTTAGTAATTATCCATGCTGAACATGATGATTCTTTTACTTTTTCTTCCATACAACGAATTCAACTATCCAGAGTTGCTCTATCAAATGCTGTTTACGTCGGCAAATGACAAATAAGCATCTGTTCTTTCTACAGTAGACGATATTTACCTTGCAACACGGATGCAAAGGTTGTAAATGCTGTTTTATTGCAAAAACGTTCTCAATGAAGCTAAAGCACAGACTTGCAAATTTCGAAATCGCACATAAGCTGAGGTGGATGAAATAGTAGCAACGCAATGACTGTTGCAGCAACAAAACAACTTGTTTCATTCAACAAACTGAAGCATGCTTCCCATGATAAAAAAGCTTTTTTGCGTGATTTGAGTACTTTTCTAGCTTTTACTCAATTGTTTTATCTAATATTGCTAGCAAATTGTTGAGCTTTTGTAAAGTTTGCTTTGTGATTTCAGGATCATCTCGCAAATGCAGTGTCCAACAACATCTGCAATGTCCTGTTCGGAAGTCGGTTTGAATACGATGATATCAGGTTTACCAACGCAGTTCATCATCTGTCTCGAGGGTAGGTTCCACGTGGCGTTTTTTAATACTGTAGTTATACCTCTACGCTACACAATGGCCTTTCAGAAGTTAATCTAGAAATTTTGCTCTGCAGGACTGCTGCGCTTTTTGCCTCCAGTCAAACTCTTAACACACAATGTTTAAATTGACATAACACAAAATTTGAAAATAAATGTCTCGGGGTATGAATTTCGTTGCAGTGTGCGATTGTCAGTTATATGATTCAAGGTCAAAAATACTAAATCTAACGCATTGATCGCAGTTGTATCCAAATTGAAAAACTCATTGTCCACTCGCAAAAATGAAAAGAGGCTAATGATTGGTCATGTTTTGTTCGAACTCATAGCAAAACATTCCCATCAGTGCAAGAAAAGGACTTAAAGCGATTTAACAAACAGTTTCATGGCTAACACCTCTAGTTACAACATGAAATACTTGAAAGAAGCGCTCTTTTAAACTGCAATAAAAAGCTTCTAGCAAGAAATCAGCCGACTGGGCTCCGCTTTCATAATTTTGCAATAATATGTTCTTGCACATACATTCAAGTACTTAATGTATCAACTAAGGTGACGCAGTCAAGTAAGCCAGAAAACTTTTGAATAGGAAATCGATTTCACGTTACGATACGCAACTGTTGGTGGGAACCAGTACGTGCAATTCGTTTGGATAATACTCACGCACTGCCAGCAGCCAAATTTTAACAGGATTGCATTAGCTTGGCCAGCTGGTTCCTCAACAGTGAAGACTTTGTTTAATACACTGTCGTTTGTTACAGTGTCGGAGATACTGCAACTACCACTCTCGTAAAAGCTTTGTTTCTTTTGCCTTTTCTTGCTGACATTCCTCCGTTCTCGACAAAATTGAAAGCAATGCAAGATGACTTCGCTAAAACCGAAGGTGAACGAAACGTTTGAATAGAACACAGACCGAAAGTTGTAATTAAATCTTAAATATTTTAGCTTTTTTGCATTAAAAAATAAATTTCTCGTAACTGAAAGAATATGTTTCGACATGTTTTCGAGATTCTCATGATCAATGCACTATTTCAAACATACGTGCCCTGCATGTTCTCAAAATGGTACTTAATTAAGAGCACACTTTTTTACTTTATTTCTACCAATTATTTCAACCATTCTTGTAATAAGGCAAAGTTTTGCAGCGGTTGTGCAGCAAATCATTGATGAGCACAAACACACTTTCGACGCCAACAATCCAAGAGATTTAATAGATGCCTTCCTTGTGGAAATGGATAAAAGCAGCGACCCTTCTTTCACGGTACGTCCAAAAGATTCACTGGCCGCACGGTCGTTTTGTTTGTGCCTATCCTAAAAAAGTACATTATCGCCATTGGTAATTTGCTGCAAACATCATGCGAAGGCTATAGTACGTTACGACTGTAAACTGCGCCATGTCTTGACTTTCGTCATACAAGTATTGCCAGCATGTTGGTTACTTCCGAAAAATACTTTGCGTCAAATACCTGAGGAAACTCTCTTCATTAAATTGACCGAACGCAAGGTCACTCCTTTAAGCCGTTCTTTGTCCAACATTGTTTTAACAACTTACCTGAAAGTACATCTATTTAACAACGGCTTTTCCGAATTGTACTTTTCTGACCTTAAATAAGGTAAAATAAAACTGCAGTGCAACTTGATCACAGTTAAATTTTGCACTTTTACTCAGGCAGCTGAGAATATAAATTATGACGTTAATTAAGGATCTGCGAAAATAGAAACGCAAAAGGCTCAGTGGGATTTCTCTCTGCACTTTCCCGTGGTTCATATTAAAAATTAAGTTTTTAAAGCTGAATTGAATTTACTTTTCGATTTCTTTTTAATCCCAAATTTACTCTTATATGCAAATTCAGATTTCCTAAATGCATAAAAACAACGATTAAAAGATGCAAACCTATATTTATGCCAGCAGAACAACAACGCTCAGCAACTCAGTGGACACAGAGCTTCGGCCACGTAGGCAGTGCAAAACTGGCCGTATAGTTAGGCCACCGATAACTGAAGTAAGAGCTGAGCAAGACGATACAAGCTCACTGAATGTGTAGTGTTTACCACGTTGTCGGGGCATACAAAGATCTTACAAAGATATATTTCCGTAGTTATAACAAGTTATGTAGACTATCACGGTACTGTACAAGCAAGGTATGGGAGAATTATTCAAGACGCGTATGGTCAAAGTTCGTCTTGTGTATCTTTTCCGCAAGATTGGTAAGTTTTGGAAAATCTTCATTCACTGCATAGTTTCTCTTGTTTCTCCACAAAATATATCTGACTACATTTAAAGAGCTATACAAGCGAAACAACATGGTTTATTTTTATCAATAGACCTATGGAAGTTCTCCAAAAGTGTTCTTTAACTTATAAGCTACGGCAAGTGCAGTTTGCCCTCCTTTGTGGCTTGAATTGATACGACAGTTTCGTGTAGTGTTTGGTTCCAACTCATTTGCACTGATGACAAATTGGGTGAAGTCTTAATCTTCTCAGGGTTACTCTCGACAGGCACGTGGCCACGGTGGGGCATTTGGGATGAGTCCCACCCAAATTTTGTTGTGCCCAGAAAATTTGTATGCAGTTTGTTTTAAACATATAATACAAACGTACGTATTGATCCCTCAAAATGTATTTTACCCCCTCAAAATGTATTTTGCCCCCTCAAATCTTAAAACCTGGCTACAGGCCTCCCTCGATTACGTTTTTCGTGATCTCGAATCAAAGCGATTGCACGCGGCGAGGTTTCAGCCAAAGACTCAAACATCGCAGGTGACACTAGAGCAGGGGTCTTGTACAATATTTTGATTATTCAGTACGCAGTTGAGTTCTGAGTCAGTGGTTCGCTTTCACGCTATAATTTCACAACAACTATGGCTTCGCAACTTCACAACTATGTGCGCTGATGAGCAAAGGGAGCTTAAATATTTTTGGTGATTTTTGTTTGTTTGTGTTCATCCTTTTTTTTCTGGTGATTTCGACTTTGCTTAGTTTCTCCTGAGTTCTTATCAGCACGGTGCCACCTGGAGCGCACATATTGCATAACATCCGTGCTCGAATCTCACGGCATTTCGTTTTCAGCCCTGATGAAGATAGTTGTATCAACTGTGGAAACGTTGGCAAGTTTTTAACGTGTTTTTACCTCCAGTAGAGCCTGATTAAAGTTTTGTTTATTGCTTGGTTTTGTTCGCTTATTTCGCAACTCCTTGACAACAGCGCGTCAAACAAAATGGCTACAGGCTTCAGTGTCACCAGCCGTAACATTATACATATCATTTAAAATGAGTTTACTGCTCAGCAACACTCTATCCATGTGCGCAACAAGAAATACATCCTGTGATACGAAGTTGCAAGTCGCACATCCTTTTCCTGTATACACAAGCGCAGTCACTTCGCACGAACCCTATTCAAATTGCGTTTTACTATCAAACTGAAGTAAAGATAAAAACACTAAAGGCAAGGATGTACTTTTCGAATGGAGTTCAGAACATGCCGGAGGTGTGCAGTTCGCGTTTGAAGTATTTAAGTCAAGGTTTCTCCAGCGTGATGAGGAGCTACCGAAACTAAATACAGGGCCCGCCGGTAACATGACTGTGAAGAACCGAAATATTTCGAAGACGAAAAGACGTTCTTTCCAAAAATGTTTGAAAGACCTCAAAAGCGACTCATCAAACTTCTTTCACCAAATTCCCAACTTTCATGTAATTTTTTCTAAGTCTGGTTTTCAAAATCAATTGGAATTCTGACATTTAGAAAAGTGTTAGAGTAGACGCTAACCACACTGTTTTTTTGTCATTAGCATAGCTACCTCGGCGAAAGGTTATTCCGATTTTTTTCAAACTTGATTAAACATACTTTGACGGAATATTTTAACATGACAAATAGCTGTTCTTTGTCACATTTTTCACTTAAAACCGTTTGAAACCAATGATTCATTACACTGCTTCCTACACCCAATGCTTACGACAAGTAAAGAACGTGTGAACTATGTGCATGCAAACCTAAACATTGAAATTGGTGCATATGTTTTTTAAGGAACATCAGCTGCTGAAGTTGTGCCACAACCTCTTTTTTGCTGGAACAGAGACAACAACAAGCACGTTGCGGTGGGGAATATTATGCATGTTGCATTATCCTGAAACCCAGAAGAAGATTCACAAGGAAATAAGTGAAACGATTGGTAAGAACCGGATTTTGTTTCAAACGTTTCCAATGCTTTGTTCTTCCTATGAATTCAGCAAAAATTGCCCATTTTGACTTCATTATGTAAAAAGAATGTCTCTAGGAAGAAAACGCAATAGCATATGCGATCGGGCCCGTAGCAAACAATAGATTTTCGCTTAGAGTAACTCAGGTTTTAATTCACTATAACATTCGGCAAGTACAGTAGCGTAGCAAGCTGAAAGAAAAAAACAAAACGATCTGAGCTACACACTCGACTGAACAGATAGGACGAACAGCGCACTCTAGACAGAAGAAACACGTTCCTTTTCATGTTGGTGAAAAAGCACTGTTAACTGCATGATTTTATAGTGCCATGTCTGGTTTCCTTGGTGACTGTTACAGTTTTCGGCTAATTTTTTTGATATAGTCAGTGGTGCACAGCCTTTTCGCTATTGCCTGCCACATTACGTTTATTGTTACAAGTTACGGCCGTCATTGAGTTCAGCATAGTTTTTGCATTGTTTTTATTCTGCTGACACACACTGATCCATCAACTCATTCTCCCCAGAGTAAGATAAAATAGGATAATATCACACAAATTTGTTTGAATTTTGAAGGTCAAGTTTTGAAAACATTTCTGAGTAGAATATTTATTTAACAAGCAAATTATAAATCGGGAAATAAGGGAGTTTATTAGTTTATTTCACACGGGATCTCGCAGAACCCATGGCAGTATTTTGTAGCACTCTGTTGTGCCCTGGAATACAGGCAGTGGCGTAACTGACGGGGGGCAGGGGTGCGCGCCGCTCCACCCTGGCAGGCTAAATGTAAAAAATGGGCCCCTCTGTTAGCTTAAATTTCGGTAATTAATATTCTTTTGATTTTTAGTAAGTTTTTGTTTTTAGCGTTTTTCAATAATTTTTTGGAGTATTTTCGGGTGTNAGCACAGACGAGTCCCGTTGATCGCATAACCAATTTGCCAAAATTTTTTGGATGTGTTTAACGGGAATATGCGATCATCCGTACCAGATCAATATCCGCAAGTTTACCGCCCAGCCACACCGGGGGCTCAAAATTCAGTCCCGCGGCCACTTTGTGGGCTTAGCCCCTAAGCTTCAAACCCCAAATTGAAATGTGAAACCCTAGAAACCAGCGTAATTTTTTTATCAACCCGTGTCTTGTTTTGTCCTGTATTTTATAGACAGAGAAGTACCTGCCGCTGTAACCTAGAATAACATCGCCTGATCATTTATGGTACATTTGTGAGGTACTAAACGTATTTGACGCTTGAGCGTAAAACGGCACCGTTTATTGCTTGGAGTGTTGAATGTGAAGCTAGCCTATGTGCCTAGTTGTATACGTCCAAAAGTCAAACTTACACCTGATCAACATATTTTGTGAAGTGATTGTGAAAATATGTATTATGGCTACCTCAGGCAGTCTTCTCGTGTTTTGTACTACATAGAAGCAAGATACCTTTGGTGTTTACGACCAAAGTTACACATTTGCGCAGCCTGCTGTTCAGGCAGCAAGATGGAGTTAATAGTGTAGTTAGAAGAGTATATTCAGTAATCACTGCTAAGCTTGTCTCAACCGAGCAGTGCACTTAGTGGATTATGTTTGTAAACCGTATTGCGTCCACGTAGGCCCCCTTGGTCTATATTTGTCAACATTTATTGCCTATTTGAGATACAAATTGTTATTAATTGAAACATGTGCCTTGCACCAGGAGTATTAACAACTCTTGACATTAGAGAGATTTATGCATGTGTATTTCGGCCAGAAAGATTTATGTAAGCACGGAACGCATGCTTTTCAAGCAAAATTCACTTAACGCTAATGAAAGAAAACGTTCATCGCGGCGCATTGCTTTGATCGGCCTCAGGTTTGTTCCTTCGGTAACAGTTTTTCATAAGTGAACAATAGGCTTGATTCTGGTTTCCCGCAAATTCCTATTTGCATTTCATTACATCTCTAAATAATCGCCGTTAATTAAATGACAATGATTAAGATCCAATTCTTTTTGTTGAGCTCTATTCTCATTTCTCAGTAACAATTTTCATGTGTGTTACTGTGCCACTATAGAGTGATTTCTTTTGTTTTGCTGAATGACCACGGTCCGCCAGCTGAGTAGCCTGCGAGCGATAGATATATTGCAGCGACAACTAATTCAAGACGAATAATAATCCTAATACAGCAACGCTTTAGAAATGATTTTTTTATAAATCACCATCAGCGGGCCCCTGTAAGCATTTTGGTGGGGCCCAGAGTTGGGCTGCTACGGCACTGTTCATGCCTATTTGTAAATTGTTTGGTGTGCAGCTCCATATTTTAGATATTGTTTTGCTAAATGAATGTGGTTTTGTCACTGATGCGGAGAGATCAATTACCTGCTCAAAAACTTCCGTTTTCGACTTAACTGAATCTGTTTTGTTGCTTACTCAGGCAGTGCCCAGAATCTACCCCAATGCCCCATTATTAAGTCAGGCATTTGGTGCTTAGAGGAAAAGTGGAATTAATTTAGGCGTTAATTACTAAGATTCAGGTGTGGTCAGGGCGTAACGAGGGGGCAAGGAGGGAACAAAATTCCCCGGGCGCCGAAAAGTCCCAACAATGTCACAAGTACTTTCTTCAATACAGTACATTGGCTTCCGAAAGACATCAGATTCGAACACGNGGGAGCCAAACTTGCTTCTTGCCCCGGGCGCCATCAAGCCTCGTTACGCCTCTGGGTGTGGTGGATCTTACAATAAATCATAAGCCGACCTTATCCAGTCACAATTCATTGCTGGGTATCAATTTTAGATAGGGTGTTACATGAAAACGTGACATTCTACGTTAAAGTTATTTACCCAATTGAAGCTCATTACATCACTCGACAAATATTTTCTGTTTTTGTGGAACAACGTACAGTATATGAGTTTTTGGGACTTATTACTGCATGCCCAAACGGTGGCCAATGGGCCCCTTCAGCTAAGATTGCCCAACCCCCCTGGCTCAAACCTCTAGTTACGCCACTGAATACAGGTGGTGACACCTGTTGCAAACAAACTTTATTAATTAAAGATCGACTAACATTTCAAAACGATCAGTTTTTTTAGTATATTTATTGCAGGTACAGAAACGGTAGTAGCTATGTCTGATCGGACAAAGATGCCGTACACCTGTGCTTTTATACAAGAACTCTACAGGTTCCGAACTTTGGTACCGTTGAGTATTGGGCATAAAACCACAGACAACATGATGCTGAAAGGCTACGTCATTCCAAAAAATACAAAAGTGAGTGTTTGAAGTTCTCTGTTGAACAAAGGGTCTTTCTATGCAAGCATTTGATTTACTAAAACTGAAACTATATTGATGTACAGAAAAGCATTTTTACGTCCCTTCGAGTAGCTTTGAACAAAAGCAAGAGTGATGTTGTACAGTAAAAGAAATACATGATGGTCTGTATCGCGATAAGCTACATTGTTTGCAAGCTCCACTAAGTACGCGAGCTTGCTTATGTGCTGTCAATTCAGTTTATGATACACTGCGTTTAAACTTACTCGTTTGGTTGTGGGGTAAACAACTAACAGATTGGATTGTAAATATTTGTATCTTAGCAACAGTACGCAAATCAGCGCTATTGTTAAGCACGAAAGTAAAGAGCTGAATTGTTTCCAAACCGTAGGACAAATCTACTGTATATATTTTTACAAAAAAATCAAGCTAACCCAGCAATTTTTTTTTATCAGAGCTTGAAAACAGCAGACTTTACCAAACTTTTTCTTCCAGCTGAATCTTCGGAATATTTATTTTTGTAAAGCAACCGTGACTGAGATCTTGATAAAGGCGTCACGTAAATCTTATGAAAACACGATAAAAGTCGAAAATTAAATGTACTCATTCATGGGCGTCGGAAGAATTATTTTCAGGGGGGGCACTAGGGGATTTTTCCAAAATTTTCCAGGGAGGGGCAAAAGTGCTGCGTTTTCCCACTCAAAACTAAAAACTAACCTTTTTTACTGAAAATTTCAAAATCCAGGTAGGGCCTTGGCCCCCCCTTCCGACGCCCATGTACTCATTATATGCAAAAATCGCACTTAACAATAGTGTCTGTTTTACATTTAACTGCAAGCATGACGGTAAGTCGATCACGGCTTTTGACGTGCATTGCAAAATCGAAGCTCTTTCGGCTATTTACGAAACTGACAAGTGAAATGGATGAACGCTTGATTTCATGCGAACTCATTTGCTTAAGTAATCTTCCTGTTAAGTTCGCGACTTGAATCTGAGCTGTTTGTGCGAACTTAGGTGGTAGGTGCGAACATAACAACTGTGCTTTTTACCGCATCAACAAAAAGATGCTGATCATTAGGGCTAATGTTAGGAGACCGATTGATACACTCACTGAATCTAACTATTCTTTTTAGCAAGACATAGTATTCACTTACATTATGCTATTCACGAACAATGTTAGGCAACGCCAAGCGTTTAAATGAGTCGCAGAGATTGGAATTAGTCTCAAAGTTGAGTCAGTCAAATCCTCCAAGTTACGAAGCATCGCACGATAGTACGGAGTGAGGGTGCTATGAAAAAGTCTGTGCAAAGAGGGAAGTTATGCATAAACGTTCTGCTCTGATGTCTGAAGACACAAAAAATAAAAACGTTGGTGCGTCTGCCCGCAGATTAACAGAGCTGGAAGGTAAGGTATAGCTTTGGATTGATAGTATGAGTCAAGCGCACTGTCCGTTCCACATTCACTCACCATTTTGAAAGCAAAACAAATTTCTGAACAATTCGAAATATCACAAGATGATTTCAAACCATCATGGCTGTGATTTAGTTGATTTAAAGAATGCCGAGGGTTGAAACAACTTTTTCTTCGCGGTAAGAGGGCAGAGGTGGATAGAGAAGACCTTGACTTTTTGTTTTTCTTTGGCTGGTGTCAGTGAGGTGCTGGAAACACGGTTGCCTAAGCTTGTGCACATAGTCCAGAAACAGCAGAAAACGATGTCATTTTCGGTGAGTTTGATAATTAATAAATTATGTACAATAAAGTCATTGAGGGTAAGGATCAGTTGTACCC
>JGI24159J19872_10014297_pt1 | contig 10270 bp, 3 predicted proteins | sample Ectturendosymbi4_FD_19872 | JGI IMG/M metagenome (IMG submission 19872) | reverse complement strand
TTCTTAACACTATTGTTAGCTAACACGTAACAAAACTAGTCCGATATTGTCTAAATTAGCCCAAATATAGCCCAACATTTGTAGCAAAACTAGCAGTTGGCAGTGCAACCGCCACTGTTGTTGCAATTGCAGTCCTTTTACAACACACAAATGATTTCATTTACAAAGTAACCTGAAAAATACAAAATAGCAACAGGTATTAAAATCTTAACAGCAACCAAATAACCATCAGTGAAACCACATATTGCAGTCCAAATAAAATTTCAACAACTTCAAACACTGACGTATTTTTCTTAAACCATATCAAGCATGTGCCTTCATGTAGAAAATATGATACCTATTTTCATGAACAAAGAAAAATGAAACTAGCACAGTGCTTTGCAAAAGAAGTAAACACATTGGCGCAAGTTTTACATGCTGAAACATTCAGTGAAAGTGTTAACAGTACAAGAAATGCATAATTGCATATTGGTATATTTTGCTTTTATCTCTGTGTAATGGCAATTATAGTTCGGGTTCCTACTATGTCTTCCTATTACCAGAATTGCTCGCAAACATTTCTATGATTACTGTATTCCAACCAGCCCCGTCATTCTCAACCCACAAGACTATCTACTTCTAACAACCTTTTTTTCCAAAAGGTAACTCATCTTTCACGGCAATATTCCCTTACATTTGGCTTCAGGTCTTGCATGCATATAAGGTTTACTCGTACTGTCAATTGTCAAATAGTGTGACTATAGACCTACGATGTGGCCACAGCAACACCACGTACTTGTCCACAAACTTAAGTCAGAATGAGACAGGTGTCCATGCAATCACACACACACATACGATCACGTGATCTCGAGGCTTGACCGTACTGACTCTAACTTCATGAGATAAGAAACTAACGATAAAAACCGGCGATCACATTATCTCATGTCAAAACAAACCCCACGATCTCAGCAAAACTGACACAAATATGCTTTTCTATGAAAAAATATTTCGGAAAAACAGCCCAAAAAACAAACGCCCTCAATCAAACTAGCCCAAAAAACCTCAACCTGCAACCGCAAAAAATGTCCTGGAACGTAACAAAAAACTGTAGCTCAATTGGGCGGGAAACCGCCCAACTGCAACGCTGAACAATATCCTCTTGCAGAAGTCGAGACATCTACATGACAACTTTATAAACCCTTCGAATGTTTTCTTATATATGTGCTATTGGATGTATATTTTTCAGCATCAAGTCACCACAAGGGTGACACAGCCGAATCTGATCGCAAATTGCTTTGCTAGGAAAAGAATTTGTATTGCTTATTCTGTTACGTGTGTTCAAATATGACCCTAGTGTTGCTTACCATAACAAACCCTCTATGATGGTGATAATAGGGAATCTTCAGTAAAAAGTAGAAATGTCAAGAACCTGAAGGAATATTTTCTAGAAGCAATTCTTCCGGAATTTCCAGATTTTCAGATATAGTTGTCTATATTTGGAAACAACGTCAGTAAGATTTCACCACCTAAGCAAGAGATCATCTGGGATTACACATCTGAAGAACATTATGGTGACACTCGGGCGGTTATTTGTTTATTGTAATACATGAAAAAGTCACCACAAATGAAGAAAAGATTGCGGATATGCAGTATGTGAACGTCAAATACCTGAAAATGTGCGGAGTGATGCGGCTTAACCGATCGTAACTCCCTAACGTGACTGACTACAAAAAACACCAGACCTCCAGCAGGCCGCGACATCCAAACGGAAAAACTTGCATGACCGGTAGTTGATACGTTTGGGAAAAACTTAGCCTAGAAAATGTGCTGAAGCCTAAAACTTGGCGGTTCATTTGCCAAAGTTCTGTTTGTTCCGTTGAATTCTGATTGCACTTACATACAACGGTTGGGCAAATGACTACGTCTCGATAATGCCACAACAGTTGTATATGTTATGAATCAAACAATTCGAGGTTGCATTACAAAGGTCCATGGAGCTTAGATGGTGGGTTGGCCAAGGACGTATTTCTGGAACCCACACTTGTTTCGGTTTCACGTGGTGGTGAAATATGTGTGTTAAGTTGATTGAGAAACGTAAGTTCGTGAACGAGAGGTTAAGTATGAAAGTTGTATGTGAAGTTCGAAAATAAGTTATGTGTACATTTGGAGCGTTTGATGAAAGAAAAAAGTACTTATCAGAAAAAACACTACCTACTTAAGAAAACATAAGAAACCTGCGAGCATATTTATCTTGGTTGCTATTGTGTCTTATCTTTCGTCAGTAAACACATTTTTGTAAACAAAAGTAATTATGAAGAATACAAGTTTCAATCATATTACAATAACAACGGATACATGTAAGTAACATAGAGTTTGTGTTGAAATTCGAATGCACAACTACAGTCCTTGTAGTAAGGGTGAAGACAGTTGTTTATAGACAATTCAAACGTTATCCGTGAGTGAAAACAAACTGTTATTTTAAATTAAGAATGTAATTTTTTAAATAAAAATAAACAAGCAAGGAAATACTTTTTGAAGAAATTCATTGCCAAATTCATTATTAAACTCTTCGCTCTTTTCCTATCAATTCCCCGTAGTCCTAACCTAACACACATTTTTTCTTGGAGATGCCAATGTGATGGACAGAAACCACGAACTTTTTACTTCAACCCTGTATAACCAGTAGTGCTAGTTTCTGCTCAACGAGCGCCGTTTCCATCTACGATGTTTTTAAAAATTGGGGCGTTGAAGAAATAGATGGAGGAAGTAGGTTTTGAATGATACTGGAAACATAATCCTACTGTGAAGTCATAATGCAGGTGGCGGAATAAAAGATTTCTCAACGACCCACCGGGTGATTGTGAAGCCCGCTCGCTTGTATTAGTCAAGAAGAGGAGTTTAGACAACTTGGCGTGAAAATTACCTTTTTTATTTTGAATTGAATACGTAACTGTTTCAGTTGGAATATTTCGCCTAGCAGACGAAAAAAAAATTGTTATTGCACAATCGTGCAACTCATCAGAGTTGCATCACGTAGCACAAGAAAATTGCTGGTAACTGAGACCACGCTCAAAACGTGCAACTCTAGTAGCTTGTGAACAGTGCGCTGTATACCATACACAGGAGAGCCCTGAGTGAGAACAGGTTCTTGACAGCAACCCAGAAAAATAGATATTCAGCCACTGCTCTATTTAAAGTAGGACTGGTATTTTTATTAGTATTATATTTTGCTACAGCATTCTTACTGCGTAGACATTTGTTGCAATTTAAACTATTGGTTTTATGAAAATTAGTCTCCTTCAAAATGTAGATACTACAGTGTTACTGTTTTTTTACAAGGCATTTCGTTTACATTAATGTTTCTGATGATATATGAATTGTTACTTTTGTCAACTGTTCAAAAGTGCAAAGGCAAATGAAGCAATACTTGCAGACCGGAATTCATAGTTAGTAATACTTTCACTACAGGAAACCATAGTTCAAAAATTAAATATTTAACAGTTTGTCATGCAGCAATGGGTAATTGATGACTTACCCTTTTACCGTTGTAATGACCTTTAAACAGAAACTTTCTTTTTCGCTAGTTCTATCCTAGATAAGTGAGTAGACAAACAAAAACGTATTTGCAGATCTGCCATGTTTGTACCTCAGTTTACAAGAATGGTAGGCACAATTGAACCAACAATTCAACAAACTCCACGAAGTGCTTCAAATGCTTTAGAACACAAGCTTAAATAAAGCGTTTTAGTACTGTATTACCAACGTGTTATACTTATTATACCTAAATTGATTAGCCAACAGGATTCTAACGTTGTTTAGATGCGAATTGAAAATATTTTGTTTGCGTTTTGAATGCATGAAGCAGGGTTGTGAAGTATAACCCCAAATTTCGGGCTCCAGTTTTGGACGCCTCGGGTATCAGAAGTGTTTGGGTCCGGCTCTAGTTACAGCTCAAATCAACCAAAATTGCTCGGGATCCTTCAAGCTTCAGTTCCGGAGTCTTGTTTTTACGACTATCTTCAATTACGTTTTGGTACGTTACATTGTTCGTTACGTACTGTAAACTCACAACGTACAGTATTTGACACGTCGTATTTAAAACTGACCAAAAGGTTTATAACTGAATAGATTAGTTGCAGCAATTTTAACATAATTTGCTCGTTTATCTTTCAATGTGCCACCTTCTCGTTATCTTTAGATGTGCCATCTTCTGGTGTCACCGGCCAAACTTCACGGAAGGCGAACTCCAGTTTAGGATACAAACACGAATCATTTTCATCGGTAAGAACTTTTACACATCCACAAATTGCTATCAAAAAACAATTTCTTTTGGCAGTATTTCTTCGACCAAAAATGTGGTCCGAGAATATATCGTAAAACAAGCGTAGGTAAACTTTGTTTGTTGTAAGACTGGATTGCTCAAACAGGAGAGCGAGATGCCCTTCTTAACGCTGGANATTTGTTTTGGTCGTCTTTACCTTTGTTTGTATTATTGCAAAACACTGTTGTCAACACATTTTTTNTCACGCCCAGGTGCGATTTAGAAATCATCGTCCGACCCAGCATGATTCATGTCTTGAATACACTGAACCAGGCCCGTAACTAGAGGGGCGCAGTGGGGACTAATCCGCCCTGGAAAATATTTTGCTCCGTGCAAAAATGTGTTCGACATAGTTTATAACCATTGGACATGGTTCAAAAAATTTGGACCCCCCAGAAAACTCTTCGCCTCCCCTGGTGTTCCAAGCTGGTTACATGCCTGCACTCATGCACTGAACTTGAAATGAAGAGCAACAAGATATCCTTCGAAAAGTTGCCACACACTGATGAAATGTAGTCGTGCGCCCTGTTTTGTTGAGAAGTACTGCCAAAGCTGGAGACTTCAGGGGTACAAGAACATATTGCATCAAATTCCTAGGAGTGCAGAGCATAAAAAATTTGGCAACTATTGCTGTAAGCTCTTAGAAAGTGCGCTTTCACAGATTATTTTGAAAGATGTGTAAATAGTCGACATCCGTTTCATCGGAAACAAATTTTGCACCTTTGAAAATTGTCGTAGAAAAATGTTAAATCTTTTTTGTCGCATCTCTTAAGCAGTGGATTTTGGTCCATCCAGTTGATTGCAAAATAAGCATGCAAAGTGAAAATTGGCGTTCCGTGTAAGCTGTTTGCGTTGTATGCGCGCGCAAATGTTTGCGCGCACATACAGTCCGCACGCAGATTTGAACCCTAGTGCACAGGATGCTATAGATTAGTTCTGAGCAGAAACATAGGTTCTTTTTCAAACAATTCCGAACTTTTTTCCATATCTTAAGAAGTATAACACTGAGCTGCCACAACGTTTCTCGAGGTAAGTTGCTGCAACATAAAAATTAAAGTGTAATGTTGTGAATGATATATTTCAGGATCTACTGCGCTGCGAAGACTTCAAGTGCGTAAGAAACGATGATATTGGCGAGCTTGGGAGTGGTGCTTATTCCATTGTTCGATTAGCCTATCATGAGGCGTTGAATAAGGTTGCTGTGAAATGCTTTTCTGTAACCGGAGATTTCCTTCAAAGGAATCGCTTGGAAGAAAAGTGAGTAACCCAATAAACAGTTTCTTTGCAATATTTTATGACTTTTGCATTTTGTCCTTTCTAACAAAGCGTTCAGGATGCTAATTTTAAAGGTGGTATTTATTCGAATATAACGCGCAAAATTGTATGCCAAAAACACCAACGCAAAATTCGGTGCGCGTTATCGAGGTCTTAGATTTTTATGCCTTCACGCCAGAGGGTACATGAGTTCAGGTGCGCATAATAAACAAGCCATACGCAAGAGAACACGCAAGTACGGTGTATTTCGTATAGCCTGTTTCAGCACAGCACAGGGGTGCAAAAACGCGGTCGCGCACTAGCAATGCGCGACAAAAAATTTGGTCAAAAAAAAAACTTTAAGCCTTCGTTGCAAAATGGCAGCGCGCCTAACTTTCACTCCCGCTGTATCTGTGTTGCACGACGTTGGGTAGCTTCGGCACCCGGCTGCGCTTTACCAGAGTTCGACGAGTCGTTGCACGATGCATGACCTGGATTCAGAATGCGGCCCTAGTTCTTTCCGTATGCCAGAGCTTCTGTCAAATGGGACAGCGCTTCGTAAAACCGGCGTGTTAGCGTTTTACGGCGTGGCATCTGTGGATACAATGCGCTGTAGATAAACTTCCCTGTTTGCAGTTTCAATGCTACTTAGGTTCTATGATGTAATAATACAAAATGTTGCAACATAAAGGACGACATCGACGTTGCAACATGTTGTGTTCAGTTTGAGCGTTCCCTGTTTCAATTCAGTGTTTTCACTGGTAACATTTTTATTTGGATACCCCGAAAAGTAAAAAAATTTATAGCAATTTTCAATCAAAAAATTAAGGGTGCGCGTTATACTTGAATAATAACGGATGCATATAAACATCTTGAGCGTTTTACGAGGCATGAAGATTGAGAGTGGAATCCAATGTTTGTGATGATGAAAGCATACACGTATTTTTTGGCTTTTATGTATGGGGACTAAACGTTTACCAGGATAATCAATCCCTTCCCATACCTGTATTACCTGGAAAAACCAAGATAAGTTTTCACAAGAAACTTAATTTTCACAGGACTAAAATTTTTACGTAACTGCAGTTACATGTGGAAACCTGCTCTTTAGGAACTAATGTATGCAACTTACAGTGAGTTTCTGGGGCGTAGTTCAACGTGATTCTATCACTTTTTTACATACCGGTAGGTCACTGGGGCGTAGCTAAAGTTGTCTGCATCAGTATTTTGAACTTTTAAGTATTGACTAAGCTACTGTATATTGTCAAAATCATGGGCGTGAACGTTGCAAAAAAGGTGTTCAAAAAGTAAAAAAACATGAAAAAGTAAATAAAGGTATGGGAAACAAAATTTTAAAGATTAGAACCAAATATCTTTGTACCTTTTTTCACTCAGACTACATTGTGCCACATAAAATGTTTTAGTACATACGCAAAATTTTTTTCTGGAAAATCAAAAATAACTCAAAAAATATAGAAGCCTTATTTTGTTGTTTGTTTCTGTTAGAAGTATTAACGATTTAAAAACAAACGGTGGTCCCAATGATTTGTTGACATGTTTTTTTAAGGTTGCTACACGCAATTTGAACGATCTCTTCATTAAGCGTATGCTTTTTCGTCCGCAATCAGCAAAACCTGAATGAAAATATCATTAAGCAATTCAGCCGGTGGCTGCAATGGTTTGTTGTGTTTGCAGTTTGCCTTTCTTAAAACTCACTAAAGCGCATTTGTTTCAGAATCACTAAGGAAATGAAAATTCTCAAAGAAGCCTCCAACGATTCAGTGGTCAAGATTCACGGTTGGGTTAAATGGGCTCGAGCAATGGGCATCGTCATGGAATATTTGCCCTCCGGCTGCTTGGGTCAGTTTGTTGATGAAGACGATAGATTACACCCAGCACTCATTCTTCGCATGGCTCTCGAGATAGCATCAGGGCTCGCTCATCTGCACAGCCAGCAGTTGGTCCACGGCGACATCAAACCAGAGAATATTTTGTTGACTGAGGATTTGCACTGCAAGATTGGCGACTTCGGCAGTGCAAGTTTGCATGGTTTAACAGGTGCTACAACAGCGACAAAAAGTAAAAAGACAAACTACGACTGCACAATGGTTTACGCAGCTCCAGAAAGGATGACGAAACTAAACAGCAAACCCACCAAAGAGCAAGATGTTTACAGCTTCGGTATGCTGTTGTATGTCTTGATGAGTGCAAAACAACCACTTCAAGGTGTATCAGAGGCAGCTTTCATTGACGCAATCAAAAAGGGTGATAGACCAGACAAAAGCGAAATCGAAGACCTTAAAAGAAACACTGAGGTACCGCAGATAGTAGCTGGTTTAGAGGACGCCATAGACGCATGTTGGGTTCAAAGCCCAAACGATCGTCCTTCCATGGTTGTGGTCCAGAATAAGATGCAAAATCTTTTTTGCAACGTGGAAGATGTGTTGCTTCAAACATTGTCTAAAGACATCTCCGACAAAATTAAACAAACACTTGATGTTGTAAAAGTGGAAGAGACACAAGAACTCGTCGAACTTCAACATTTTTTACCAGAAAGCGGACAATTTACGAAAGGTTTGTTTTTTCTTTAAAAATAACTCTTAATTTTCTGAGAGCTAGTTGTTACAAGCACTAAAAATTGTTTGTGCGCAGGAACCATCTTGAATGTTTATTATTTGAACAATGCGACAGATGTTGCCATTGATTGTTCAAAAGTGTCCTTCTCTCGAAGAACACCAGGTGGGAATATTTTCCATGTTTCGTGAAATAATTCGACTTACGACTTGTGGGCTTTATTCGGTTGTCAATATTCTCTTTGATAAAAAGGGATTTTGCGATTTAAAAGATGTACTTCGATGTCATGCATTAGTCAAGGAATTTCATATGGGCATCAGTGAAAGGCCATAAGGCATAGCACAAAATATTTTAAAAAATCAGAAATTTCGATTTTAATCAATTAACCTCATGAAATAAAGTCGTTGAAACGAAGATGCAAATCGCGATACGAAGCTATAGAAATGTAATGAATTGAAAAAGGACAAAATGAAGCGTCGTTTAATTATGTGTGTTTTATAATTGTGTATGCATTACTTTTTTCGTTATTTTCATGGCGAGACTTGTGAGTTCATTCGCGACACAAGCTATAGGGTCAGAATACCACGCAGCCACAGATTCCGGTCAGCATTATGTGTTACACTTTGCATGATTTCAGACTTGCTTGAAATGACAACATCGCGTTCACTAATCAGTTTGATGAACTAGATTATCAAAAATAAGGGACTGCCGAAAACAACCAAACTCATTTATATAGTGTCATAGTGCTTCTTCTTCATCGTTTGTGCCAGTTCGTTCAGTCCACTGTTTGACCGCACTAGATCTCGGGGCAGTTGAGCAGCCATTCGATTGTTTCATCATTCGGAACCGTTAGACCGTGCAATCTATGAGGAGGTCGATGGATTGGACATTGGAGGGCAACATGGCTGACGATTGGTTCTTCTGAGGCTCACCCATAGGCCGCAGAAGGGACCATACTCCATTTTCGTAAGCAAGAGCGGAAACGTCCAACACCGGTGCGTTGACGGTTAAGTCGAACCCACCCCGTTCTTGGAAGGGCCATTCCAGAAGGGTGGGTGCCGGTGTCGGGAATGAAAGTGCAAAGTCTCGTAGTGTTGTCCAACCACTCCGCATTCCATCGGTGATCCGCCCAAAGCGACGAACTGGTGTTGTCGTCGCCAGATGAACTGATGAATTTTTGTTCGGCACGTATAAATGGTTGTCTCGATCTCAGTTGCCGGGCATCGCCAGTTATTGGACTGGTAAGCGCTGAGTGGAGCAAGTGTCTAGGCTCCATGGCACGGCGTGCTAGAGACAGTGTGGTTTCTTTGCGACGAAGCACAACAGCTTGTATGCCCGCGAGGGTAGGAAGGTTGTCGGTTGGTGTAGGACTCAGGCATCCGGTCATAATTCGCCAGGCGTCGTTGATGATAAGGTCAATGAGATGGGTGCGAGTACTCTGGCATCAGGTAGGAGCGCAGCGGTACTCTACTCCTGAATAGACCAGGGTAAGGGTGGCTGTTCGCAACGTTGTTGCTGCAGCACCCAGCCAGAGCCAGCAAGCCGCCTCAGGAGTGCGACGCGTGATATCAACTTCTTGCAAAGTGACTCGAGGTGTTGGCGATACGTGAACGACCTGTCCAACGTTACTCCGAGGTATTTGTGCTCGGAGCAAAAGGGCAGGATTTCGTTGTTGTAGTTGACTTTCAGCTCACGTGCAGCCTTTTTCCTATGAGGGGGAAGACTGCTGAGTGCTGACACTGTTTTGCTGACTGCTGAGCTTTCACTTCCAGATCTGGTATTCACCAACGGTTGCCTTTTTTTGCTTATAGCGACATTGTCGTTATTGCGACAAAACTAAGCTTAATCAGTTAGATTTTGGGTACTTTCTAGACAGAAGAGTAACAAAACACAACAACATCCATTTCGAAAAAAGTCACACAAAAACTTTTAGGATTTAAGTCCGGATTTTACGAAATTGATCAATTCTATTATTTATTTTCATGCCCGATTTTTCTCTCGGGAGGGTCGCGGGAACAGCAACCATAGGAAAACGCGAAATATCTCACGATCAACAACAATCTCAGTTAGTTCTACTAGCTCTACACAAAGATGGGACCAGAGAAGTTCGGATAAGCAGTCACGCCACCTGGTCCGTAGACAACA
>JGI24159J19872_10014295_pt1 | contig 10271 bp, 2 predicted proteins | sample Ectturendosymbi4_FD_19872 | JGI IMG/M metagenome (IMG submission 19872) | reverse complement strand
CTTTTGCAGTAGTAGATTTTAGTGCATGGCAGGGGTGTACAGGTTTTCGAGCAAATTCTAAAGGGTGTACCAATACAAAAAAGGTTGACAACCACTGGTGTAATCGACCTGCCACAATCGCAACATGAGCACAACAGCTTGCTCATTACGCCTACTTGCAGCCAGCTGAAAATGAGAGACGACGCATGTGTTCAAAGGTGAACTACGCTTGCCAAAGGACGTTTTTACTGCATGTGAAAACCAGGTATATTTTTGCATGATATTATCAGGGTGTAGTGGGGCGGGAACGCGTGGGAACGGCGCTCCCACACCTTTTTCATGTTTTGCCTTAAAACGAGTTCGAAGCTGTTTTAAAGTGGCTAGTTTTTTTGGGTACATTCCCACACCTCTTTTGTTAGCACTACATCCCTGGCACTAGCGTACGGAGGGGTGTGGCCACTGCGCCATAACCCTCCCCTCAGACCCTAAAAATAAAAAATGTATAAACAGTTTTCGGCAGTGTATACCAAAATGTCTAATTTTAGGCGAATAACACTATTTTGTTTAGAAAACGCCTCTCAAAGCACAAAATGACTATATTTTATACAAATCTGGGGGGAGGCATGGCCCCTTTGGCTCTCTCCTAGCTACGCCTATGCTTTGGACCTCACCTCGGAAATTTTCTGCGTACGCCACTGGTCTCTGGATATCATCAATTATTTTCCACAGCAGGTCGGAGCAAGGGTCACCTCTACAGTTGAGACCTTAGAAGGTCTGTCGATACATATCAGATCGTAGGCTTATGTGCAGTAAAATACAGTCACCAGAAAATGTCACCAGGATACCTGTTAGTACAAATAGTCTAAGTTCGTTTTACAGAGGGACAAGCGTGGCTCATGGCGTGGGATGTTGTTATTTGGCAGGTGCTTAACATTTAATGTCGACGATCATCACAACAGGAGGTTAATTGTGAAGGTTGCCGTGACGGCATGTTCATATGGGGAACTTAGTGAAAATCGAAAATCAATTTTAATACTTTTGCTTCACCAGTTTCATGTGTATCTGGTTAAACTTTCGTATCAAGTAGAAGTGCTTTTCAGAACGAAACTGCTGCTCTGAAAGCGAACACAAGTTTTGTCTCCGGGGAACTAGTTTGAATATTTTCTTCTGAGGTTTTAGAAACCTGTCGAGTCTTTTCCGGAGCCAAGGCACATGTCACGAGGAAATATATCGTTTTGAATTTTTTTTTAATTGCGTATTTGATCAAACAAATTCAGAAAGTTTGCTGTTCAGTGTATAGTGTGCTGGGAAAACTATCTGACAAAAAATGTTTTAACTTTTTTCTTTCAGACAAGTGTTCAATAAAACCAGTTTTCAAAACAATTCGCATTAAAAAGTTTTTTCACCAATACTTTTCAAGTCTTAAACATATACTTCATAAAAATCAATTTGGAAAACACACTATGTATCATCGGAATTAATTTTGCTGTCTCATCCCGTATATTTCAACGGCGCCATCATGGATCGTGTTGGTGTTTCTAGCTGCTATCTACATGACAATGACAAACCTTAACCCAGTGCGGGTTCATCGCTTGCGTTCAATTATTACCTTATTTTCCTGAAAAGGCAAATCGGATGTGTATTTTAAAAAGCTAGTCAACAGTGCGTGAGGTCAGGATGATCTTTCCGGGACGCTGATAAGTCATACTGTGATCAAACTCATGCCACGCAAACGATTGCATTCATTCACGGTGACGCAGCACACAACGGCTTGAAGCTTACAGCATTCCAGTTTAAGCATGTATTTCGCATCACTCTGCAGTTAGCATGGGCTGCATCAGCCCAATAGCTAGAACAGTAAATGCTTTGCAACAGTGCATTGAACGTAAGCTATCGACAACACCAAACTGACACGCTTAGTCTGTTTACTAAAGTTATGTTGTCCCAAGATTAGCAAGCTTCATCTGGAAACCACTTTTTTCAGGGACAAAATGATTTCTTGTAATTTATGCGTCCAGCTAAGCCCAGCCACTTCCTTAAGCATGTTGCTCATTGGGATATAAAAATCTCCAGCCCTCGAGTAAGGCGAGCCAACGGGTGTCCATTTTAGGCTAACGCAAACTGAATATTGTATGTTTATTTGTTGTCGTTTGTCTACGCTCAGTTTACTGGGATCTGGACTGATTCAATTTTACCTGTTTAGTTTCTGCATGGCGTTCTCTAACCAACTATGGGATAGTTTAGGATGTTAGTCTTATTCAGCAAGTCAAAGACCCCTATTTGCTTTCTCGTTAAACGTGCAAAACATAATGCTCAAGAAATGGGTAGGAGTAAAGTTTAGGCAAACGTAAGACTTAATCAGCTTATTAGGTTTGATTTTATTTGCGTCAACTATTATTAATTAAAATAATGCTAAGAATGTGATAATTTAGATGTGTATGTAGGCTATTCTGACTTAGATCACAATTTAATACCTCGATGATGTCTGAAAACGTATGTACCCAATTCCTTCATCAAAAGAACTAACCTTTAGAGTCAACTGAGGCTTGACGTACGGATTGATTTTTGGATTTGTCTTGCATCAAAGAGCAGCAAAAGCCGTCATGTAACATTCGCACAACTTGTGTAAAGGAAATTAAACTGCTGCAAATGGAGATGAATTCAAAATTGTTTGTTTTCGTCACTCTGCTTTAAATTGAAAGGTTACTAAAGTCAAAAACTTTGTTTTGGTTGTTTCTATTACTGAAGTCTTGAAAAAATTTAGTACTTTCAGAAAAAAGCTTTGAAAATATTGTACGCAGTAAATTTTTCTGCGAAAGTTTTTGTTTATGATGATCACTTGTTGAACAATATTTTTCTTAAACTAAGTAGATATTAAAAAACATCTTTGTACGTTTGAATGTTCATACGGTTTGAGGCAAGTAAAAAATTTTGATTGAAATTGTGAAAAAAAATTTGCTTAATAAAAACAAGTGATCACGTTGGGTATACAAAATGTTTGGAAAACTTAATTTTGAAAAATAGAGTATAACATTTTTTTATCAAATTCATTTTTTTGCTTTTCATGCCCAGGTTATGCCATTGGTGACGTTTGTCATACCGTTCAATTTCCGCCTTTTCATCGGATTTCGTGCTGCTGGTGCATTTATCAGCGTGGAGATAGTTTGAAACGATTCGCGAGCTGATTTGGACTAATGTGAAATCCGCCCACCCACTCACGCAGCATTTCATTTTTAGCTTGCTGTATATTTCCGGATCAAATTTACTACAAGGGCAGTGGACCTGAATGACCTGATCATGAAAGAAAAGACCGTGATTCAATTTCTAAGTTGGCTCAGCTTCAACTACAAATAGCATGTGCGACGTCATGTTTTACTCAGGTGAACGTTGTGGCGGATACATACTCACCTTTGGCATGTAGTGAAAAGTACCTTTGAAAGGCTAATCAGTTCAGGGATATTGAACCGTGCAAACGTCATCTTGCCTTCTTTATACAATTAATCACAACATTAACCATACAGTTGCCCTTCAAAGAATGTCGGCTAAAGCCTAATTTCGTTTTGACAAGCTTTAACTAGATCGGATTTCATTGACAGAGAAGGCGTTCTTTGACTAACTCGTGTGTGTCAAATTGTCAATTAGCCTGGCGTTCTGTAAGCAAGGGTACGAAAAGATTGGTAAACTAAGGTTATCATCCCCATACACAAAATAGGAGGCAGGAGGGAATATAGTAAGTACCTAGGAATCTATTTCCTTAACATCCCTAGAAAATTGCATGCCAAGTACATTGACAAAAGATGCCGCGAAATAACTGAACTAAAGCTGGAGCATGCCCAATGCGGTTCTCATCCTGGCCGTATCTACAGACCAAAATTTCACTCGCCAGAAAACATTTGAGAAGTCTTGGAAGTATGCAAAACATGTCTGCACTTGTTCGGTCTATATTGAGAAAGCATATGACCGGGTTCCTCAAGACAGACTTTGGTGAGTTTTTCGGTAGTACGGTATTTATGGCCGCTTTTTACTGGCAATCAAGCCGTTGGAATCCTGCTCAGACGTTTTTGCCCGTGTCGACGGAGTTATTGCGTACCACAAGCGCTTACGGTGGGTGTTCGATTTCGACAAGGGTGTGCAAAATTTTGGGGGCACGGAAAATTTGGGGAGGCATTGCCCTTGAATGCTCCCCGTGGCTGCGGGCCTGGTCGTCAGATGGTGTGTTTTTTTGCTGCACTGTTCATGTCATCACATCTGTAACGTTGCAGCAAATCAACTTTTCAGTTGTAATTCGAAACTTTTCAATAAGCATGAAGTTTAAACAACGTTTAGCCTCTGGTGTTATTAATTCTGAGGAAGTCCCAAAGTTACTGATTTTAAGGTTTAGGGTACCAATTTATCAGGCTTTGGTTGAAGTAATTGAGTTGGTATTATTTTCGGCGTAAATGATTACACATGTGCTATACTTAAAATGACAGATTTTTCTCTGTGTAATAAGTTGCAATTATTATGAACCTTGTTTGAAGCGTAACAGATTTGTGCACGCGGTCCATTAGGTCACATGGCATAAAGATGCACTGCCTAAAAACTTAAATTGCTACAGTGTTTTAAAATTTGCTACAAAGTGATTGTAGGAGTTACAGGGATTTTTGAATATCAAAAATACACCATTTTAGATGACATCTGCCATCTTATCATCATTGTTTGAATCGCAGAATTATGTGATCCATCAGCTTGATGCAAAAATGTTACAAATATGTAAGTTTTCGAAATGTGGGAGGAAAGACAAAATTTATTTAAAAATTTGGCAGTTCAATACTAGCATCAAAATGAGTACAAAAATGCACTCAATGACATTTTTGAGCGTAAAAAAGCTCAGTCCTTAGACTTAGAGGGTCAAAAGTGCTCAGCTAGTGAGTGAACAAGTTCCTTTCAAACAAATGTAGAGACAGCAAAATGATTTGCTTATAACTCATGATACCTTTCGCAGGAAATAAGATGTAAAAGATATTTCTAGTAAGGTCAGGTACCGCCATTGTTGCGTCAGCGTCATAATGCGGCCCTTGGATTGGGTTACTGTATAAGTCCTCATTTGGCCCTCAGAGCAATTTGAGTTTGAGACCCCTAGCATAGTGTATGTCTTTTTGAACTGAGCATTTTCATAGCATAGTGCATGTCTTTTTGAACGGAGCATGTGTATTTTTGGCAAGACACCACTGCTGCTGAAAGTCTATTTTTGGCAAGACACCACCAATTGTACGCGATTTGCGTACAACTTGCGTCGAATGTAGACAAAGGAGCAGCAACTTATATTAAAAAACCGTTGTAGGAAGCGTAACTACGATTTGCGGGTGGTATAGTTTGTTGGTACTGTATTTGCTTCATAGATCACAATGTACCCTTGAACTTTTCTGAAATCACGTCTAAGCTGTGAGCCATCAGCATATTTCTATGGCAATGTTGACGAGAAAAAAACTGGTTTATCGAGCCATTGGACCTTTCACTTGACCCTGCATACAAGTGCGCTTAAATAAAGCTGTGATGTTAGGACAATGCTTCTCAACCCTTAGGTCGCGACCAAAAAATGGGTCGTTGTCATTTGAATTTGGTGGGTCGCCGTAATATTGTTATTCATTCGCGCAGAAATTTCATAAAGTCGTATAGATATAAGATAGATACTAAGCGCTCAATATTGCATCATTTGTTTCTGACGCGAGAAGTCTTGCACTCCGCCAATTGCTACCACGGTGTCATTGTGACATCACAATGCTTACACATGATGGTGTTGGCTAGTGTCAAGCAAAATTTCTGACTTGCCAAATCGCTGACATCACGCCATATGCGCATGCGCAGAGTGATCTTCCAGGTCGTGCATTTCGCAAGCGGTGGCTGTTGACTGAGATTTCAAATACGCGGTGAACTGATGATCAGTGTTTAGTGTTAGGCTTTAAGGTTAAGGGTTAGGGTTAGCTTTTGAGTTGGGGGTTAGGATTAGAGTTAGAGTTTAGGGTTAGAAAAAGAAAACTAATTGACGTCTAAAACTAAGTCAAATATATTTCAGTAGTTAGATGTTCCCAAAGTGTCGTTTATTGTGGAATGTGGACTATCTGACGTCTAACCAGAAGTTATTCCGAGAAGTGATATAACTGACACGTAAGAATAGGTCAGACATTCGCAACGCAGGTATCAGAAATTTCGCATGGCTATGTGGCCGTGGCAGGTAACTAGCAGTTTGTGATCCCTGTTTTGGACTTTTCTGAAAAAATTTTGACATTTTCAGGAAAAGCTTCGAACGTTTTCGTTATTCTGTAACTGGCAACCCTGGTTGTGATTTGTTTCGAATTTAATAAGCTAGGTCGCCGAAACTACTGATATTACTTTACGCTTAATGTTTGGGTCGTCGCAAAATGAGTGTGAGAAACACTGGTTTAAGACAATTCAATGAAAGTGATGAGCGACCGGGTTGCACCTTTGCTACGGTTTGTTGAAGGCTACAGAACAGACAGTTTCCCTGTCGAGTTCCTTTGTCAGTCGGCTTCATATGTTCTTAGTATCCAAGTTGATCAACGTTCAGACGTTTAAATTTGATTTGCAGAGCTAAATAGGCCTAGCTGATGCAGTGTTTTCATGAAAACGATGATGCACAGATTCAACGCGCCGACATCAAATTACTTGATATAATTTCATTACTAACCTCGACCATCAAAGCGATGAGAAACTAAACAAAACACTATGGTAGACTACAGCAGTAGGCTGACTTACTGCGGTAATCGGCAACCTGCGGCACGCGTGTCACACTTGGACCCCAAGAAATTTCCAATGGCACGCAGAGATCCACGTTTTGTGTATCACTTTGTTATGATTTACACAGAAGGTATACTGACCTTGACTTGTATAAAAATATGTGTTGTTGGCGCACTGAATGATTTGAAACCTCAAGGCAGCATACAGCTACCAAAAGGATGGCATGTAATTTTGGTTTTTCTCTAATGTTATGTTTTATTATCAGCTTCTGCCTGATGTTCAGATTATTGCATTTTGTCACCCGGTTTTTATTCGTCATTTCAAACGTCTTCAAATATACACTGATTGGCGCCTACAGCACTAGGACTGACTGAGCTGTTGACCCATACGTTCGCCAACCCTTTGTGTCTGAAATATGTAATTCACACCAATTTGCAGAATTCGAAGTCCTCAGTAGTTTTACTCATTTCAGTTTTTCTTAACATGCAATTAGTTTTCTTCCCACTGCTGTTTTGTTCATTTCATTGCATTTCTGTTGCTTCGCGGTTTGAGTCACAAAAATGTATGAATACATGCATCTAACCACTTGAAAGATCAGGAATCGAATTTGGCGACATGAGTTCACGAGCTCATTTACTTACGACCTGTTGTGCACAGCCGGTGACGTGAAAACCAATTGCATCTCATACGAATCCGAAACTCGAGGAAACTTGAAAGCACGTACCGATGTTATTCACTTAGTGTCTGCTGCAAGCATAGGCATAGGGGACCAAAAATCTGGGGAATAACAGTGGTTTGCACGAAATAATATATTCAAGTTCAAGAAATAGATTTTAAAAAAATACAATGTAATTTCTCTAAGTAATAAAAAAACATACCTAATGCAGTTTACACCCCATTGGTGTCTATTCCCCCATACGTCCTCGCATCCTATGCCTATGTACATAACGCTTGTAAAATAGACGTTTATCACACACACCCATATTACCGTGGTGGTTAATGTATCCAAATCAATTGTTTAGCGATGTTGTGTTTGCTTGCATGATTCAGGATAACAAAAAAGTTAAAATCTTTCTGCTATGGCCCATTTAATCTATAAACGTGTGAAAAGTTTTTGTTCTGCTTTTTGAGGCGGGAAAAAAACATTGAAAAAATTTTGGCGTGGATTGAGATCAAATCGGGTCAACACTTGCACGAAGATTTTAACACAGATACAGTACGTAATGTGCGGAATGCACTAACCCTCCCGTGGCATGGCGTGTGTTATCTCCGTTTTCGGATAATGGTGAGAAGAAGCTGACAATGCTTGGAAGTGACGGTTTTCCCGTTTGTTTGCACACATAGTGCAAAACCACCCGGGGAAAGCCGCTTCGCGCCAGCGCTCCCTCCCACCTGATTGCGATGAACAACAGGGCGTTCGTGCAAAGTGGTCAGTTCCTTGTGATGACGCCACTGTAAACAACCTGTGCATTTCGCACTACAGTTCGCATGATGCTGTCGTTGCCTCGACTGTAGCGTGACTGCTTCCTACGCAACATTGTGCCTACGTCATACTGTTTCCGGTTCAAAGCATGACGTGACACGAAAACGAAATTTAAACGAATAGTTTATTTTTGCCTGTTAGTTTTAAACCTCTAATTCGTCGTTTTTCTGTAAATACGCTGTGACGCGCTTGTTGCGCCATATCCAGCGAGTTAAAGATGATTATCTATGCAGGAAGTCATAGCACATTAGCCAGTCATCCCGCAGCACTGGCCTCAGGTTGTTGAATCATAAATTACATATTGACGCTGANAGCTTGCATTGAGAGATGGNCNTTGTATCCGAGTATGAATGCTCAAGACCTCTGCGATTGGCCGTATTCGGTGCTAAAGGTGTTGGAAAAACAAATATCGCTTTGCAGTACTTGAGTGAACACGTTGCGGAAACGTAAGTTTGAATATTAAAATGTAAACTTTGCTTACTATTTTAATTGGAAGTTTTGTTAAGTTTCGGGCAACAAACAACTTTGCAGCGCATTCCAGAACGAGCACAGTTATTTTGTTGAGTAGCCTTAGTTGAGAAAAGCATTTGGTAGATGGACATAAAATTAGGTAATTTAAGCTATTTGCGTTCCAAGTTAGACACAAAAGAGTATCGGGAGCACGTTTTAGTCAGCGAAATATTAAATAGACTTACGAAATATAAGATCAGCGCTGATGTGTGCTAATATGATTGCTTCTTTACTCGCATTGTATTTACCTGTTACCTGTTATATTTAACACTTCCCTGCAAACACAAACGTTCCCGAATCAATTAGTGTTGTTGGATGAACTCAATTACAACTAAAGGTGCCCGCACGCACTTGACATCCAGGCTCTTCTTGTATGCATACAACGAATTGGTAGAACTAAAAGGCTTGCCTCGTGTATAAATTTAACAGCTCAATATGCCCTTGCGTTTTACAGGCAACCAACCACGATTGAAGATACTTTCCGCAAAAATGTGAGCATAGCAATCAACGATAAAAAGACGCTGGAGTTGTTTCTAAACAAGTGGAAAGAAAGGCAAGTTTCCACTTCTCAAGAGCAGAAAGTCTCGAGCGAACAGGTGAGTTTGTTTTTCTGAACTGGAAAAAAACACTTCCGGCTCCGTGCTACTGGCTTCGTATTTAAAATGCTTCGTCGTTTTTTTTCTTCCGCGTTTTCCAAACGAAACGTTTCAATTAATCGATTAGGATCTTTTTCCCTCCCTCGCAGTCCTAAGCGAAGAACAAATCTTGACTCGCGATAATGTGACGCCTTGGTAAAGATGTTTCAAAGTTTATTTTAAACCGGCTGCTACCAGTTATTTGAGACGCTTTTGATTAATTTTCTGGCACGGACGTTCAAACTCATATATGATAAAAATTTATTTAAAAGTAGGACCGCCAGCTGATATTTTCGGAGCGGGGAAAAATGATTGCAACTTGTTGTCCTAACAACTAAACATGTTATTGAAAATTTTTGGAGGAAATTGCCTGGTTACCCCCCTGGTTGCGGGCCTATTTGGAAGCATTTTGATCTAGATTCTAGACATTAACATGTTGAGATTGTAACTGCTGACTNTTAAAATCTTGTGNAAGGTCAGTACATGATACAAAAAGTTGTAACAAAACAAAAAGCGATTGTNTGTCTTTTGATAGAAACGAAAACGAAGCTCTCAGCAGAGATCTTCCGAATCCACTTTTNTTCCGGCCAGCACTTGTCTGAAGTTTGCAGTGGAAATCACTGACACGGCAGGGTGAGCTTTAGCGTGCTGTGAGCAGTTCGTTCGTGCAATGCTTGACATCATTAGGGTGAATCGTGATTCAGCAAGTAACGATTTGTGGTTCGCGAAAAACATCTTCACGGCCACTTCGCAATAAACAAGTCCAGCACGACCTCATTTCAAAATAGGCGAAAACAGCTGTTTACACAAAATGAAGCAATTCTGCGAAAGGGCATTTTCAGCGACAAAAACAAACGTTTTCGAATTTTCGCTTTCCTCTTTCGGAAAAGTATGAGGTCATTTCCTGCTTACGTGCCAATTCAAAG
>JGI24159J19872_10014294_pt1 | contig 10272 bp, 6 predicted proteins | sample Ectturendosymbi4_FD_19872 | JGI IMG/M metagenome (IMG submission 19872) | reverse complement strand
AAGAGTCTGAGCTAATGTTTTGCAACAATGGGTTGTTACATCATAATGTAATAATTGCTGCAGGCCTACTGTCCTAAGCGCAATGCTGGCAAACAACTCTAGTACTGTACATACATGTGTTTTGCGATTTTTGAGCTGATTAAATTCATGTCCTTTGGCTCAACACTCAGTTATCCGCAAAAAGAATTTCTCAACCTGCGCCCGCCCCACACCTGCACCAAGTAAAACCTGCACCTGCACGCAATACCCGCCCCGCAACCCGCACGAGTCAACCTGTCCCGCGCAGGACTCTACTCCACACATCACTCTCACAATACTTCCCTCAGTTCGTCTCAAAATCACCATTTCATTTTCTCTCAAGCACCACATTTGGCTTCCATACAACATTGCTGGTCTCACACAACTTTTATAAATTTGTCCTTTTATCTGCAGTGGGAATCTTCACCCTCTTAGCAACTCACTGCATTCTCTAAATTTCATCCAACCAACTCTTGCTCTTACAGTCATTGCTATTTTACATCACCCACTGGCATTCACCTTACCTCCCAAATAGCTGAACCCTTTTACAGTTTCAACCCAATCACATAACTCTTCGGCTGACTCCACCATCTCATCCTTTCTTACAACTTTCACTTGTAAATGAAATGCCTTGCCATGCTGGGTTTCACTCTCTTCATCGTTGCACATCTCCCATGAATTCACCTTTTGCACAACAACGAGTTTGCTATAACCCTCTTTCCACACATGCCACAAGGGTCTATCTTACTCTTGAGTATTTCTGCTTCTGACCCACTACCCAGTCACCTTTGCCTTCCCAAAGTTAACCTTCACTCCCTTGCTCTCAAACGCAACCTTTCATTTTTTAAACTTTTCTCTCAGGCCCTCCATACTCCAGCCACCAAAACCAAGTCACCTGTGTGAAAAAAATTATACACTACATTCAGTCAAACAGTAATAAAACAGAAAAAATCCCTCCAGCTTCAGCATCTAAAATTTTTGAATTGAGCTCTGGCTCCAGTATCCTAAAGGTCTTGGCTACAGCTCCAGATCCAATCATTCGAAATTGCTTGGGTTCCAGCTCCACAGCCCTGGCTGGCTTAACGCATATCACAAAGCTTATTTTTAGAAAACACAATTAAATGCAGCAAGAAACTAAATAGAACAACCTACAAATGCAACTTTTAACAAGGTTTGTCATAGAATTCATGCAAATGCTGAAAAAAGAGCAGCTTTGACATTATGTTTTACCATATTTTGCTGACCATGAAGCTGTATGCACAGCATGCGTCCTATGTGTTTTTTGAGCACATGTGTCTGATTTTGTGACATCACGTCCTTTTCTGATGCGTCTGGTATGGTCTTTGTTTGAGTAGAACCTGTTTCTATATTGACGCATCACACTCACTGCCCAGGGTTCAGGAGAGAGTGGTAATGGGACGTACTCGTAGACAGTGTTTTGTGTTGAGGTAAAGAAAAGGATGCAGAATGTTCACAGAGCAATTGCTAATAGTTTGTGGATAGCTGAAAAACACTGGATTTGCGAAAGATCAGTTTATCATCTAGTCTTCAGTAGGCCTAGCAGGGTAGGCTACTAAACTGCTTTACCATTTAGGCCTACATGACCCAGCCTACCTGAACTACAGCTGGAGTGAAAACACCTTTGGCTGATCCACCAATACAGTTGAGCTGTGGCACAGGAGAATTTCGACGGCCAGTTGTCATTCGACCATCATGCAAAGTAATGGCTGATACTTCCCTCAATAATATTTTTTCATCTAGATATACATAACAGTTTGGAAGTCAAAATATCAAAGCAGAGCATGAAATGCAGTAAAAATGTTGGTATCATCATCAAATTTTAACATGTGACATCAACGATTCACAACAGTTGTTTTTAGACAACCTTGAACTCACCATTACCCATCCATGCCTTTGTTACCAGCAAAATACATCCAACCACCAACATAAATAGAACAAATCTGCAAGTCTTCAACATTTTCAAGTATGGACAAACCAGAAGTTTTATGTATATGATAACAACTTTGCCCAAATCTCTTCCTAACAGATTATTAGTACATAAAGACTAAGAAATGGTACTTAAAAACTAACAACACATGAAATGTAAAAAGCAATGAGTTTTTTATACTGGCATTTACATTTTGATTTTAAATCCTGTATAGCATAATGAATATGCTGCACAGCACACCTTATTGTTTAATTATGCATCCTAGTCTTTTAAAAGGTGAATCTGCAAGAGATGCTCTGCCTACCATACCACAGTTTTCAGCCATTAATTTTGCTCAGCTCTAAGCTTCAAATCATATGTTCATGTTAGTTCATATCAATTAATGCATTTGTATGACTCAAAAACGTTGCCCTAATAATAAAAGATTACCCCATATTGAAGTAACTCAAGTACAACCAGGCATTTGTTTTGAAGTAGTATGTCAAATACAATGATTCACCAGAACACATAAAATAAAATCCTAAACCGTGAATGCTTGCATTTAAAATTCATAATTTTTTTAACAAAATGTTCTACTTATGTGAAATTTTTGTTGTTTTAAGGGTGCCCTTTGAAACGCATTACCTGCCAGATATTAATTTCTCTAATGCCTTTAAAAAAACTATAAATTACTACATTAGACAGGGAGTTAGTAGTTAAGGTAAAGGTTGGGTAGTGATGATGAAGAATGAATAATACGAATATCACCACCTAATTTCAAAATCAAATTATTCTCATACTTAATCCAATGTTATGAAATTTTGAAAAATATATTGCCTCGTGTCTCTTGTCATCACATATGAAAAAAATTGCAAAAATTCATGCACTTACCCTAGTTTGGGGGTAAATAAAATGGTGGTTCTCAAAAGCAATCATGCATGACCAAAATTTTGAACACTAATAACTTCACTACACAGGTACTATTGACGTGTGTAATACATCATCTGATAGCTTTTGTTGAAGTGATTTTAGTCACAAAATATCCACATGTTTTATTTGTTTATCTTGAATAAAGTGCTCGCATGAAATTTGAATGTAGTTCTCTATATCAATGCTTCTTAACTGGGTAAGTGGTTCACCCCAGGGTGAATGAAACTTTTGCAAGGGTGAATGAAATTTCTGTTCCTAATTTTTTGTATTCTCTCATAACATGCGTTTTGATGATAGTAAATGTCTTGATTTTTTACCCAAAACATATCATCAATCAAAGTTGAAGCATACAAACTTTAGGCGAAGTTCAAGCATTCTAACTTTGCATCTTAGCAGTCAGCAGTTTATCACTTCAGAAAAACTGTACTATGGTCCAATGAACTGCGTCTATTACGTAATGGGAATGGGTTTTTACCAAGAGATGCCATGTTTTATTCAGTCAAGAAGTGGAATCTCTGCAGTGTTCTCTGCATGAGCGTCTTGTACTCCTGTGCAAAAGTTATCTGCTAGAATGGCAGTACTTCCCAAAGTTTCCAACACATGAACACTCATTAGAGTAGCCTTTATCAAGCAAAGTGCAGACCTAACCAAGCGAAATACAGGAGTAGCCTATTTGTGTTATTTGTTTGGTACCTGTTTGATATTGGTTCCAACATCTAATATGTGTTTATATCTCAGGCAATACCTGCAGAATTTATATGAAATACAGATAAAATGATAGTAAATGTAAATATCTAGGTGAAATTGACCAGGACACGCCAGTTTCAAGAAGTTTGCAGTTTTTTAACCTGTTTTATACCGCGACCCAGTGGTGGAGGAACCTTTTCCAAGGTGGGGGGGCACAAGTGCATGTTAAAAACACTTTGGAAAAATTCCTCATTAAACGATTTGCTTCAACAATAGACCCAATACTAATTATGTTGCTTAAAACTATTTAAGCAAAATTCACAATTCAAAAGTGGTGGTAGGCCCTCTAGAAAAAAGTGGGGGACCTAGGCCCATGTGGCCTCCCAGTTACGCCACCCTTGCCGCGACTAATTACATCAACCCACTATGACCCAACGGATTCTTGTTCAGAACAGACCTGTTCATAACAAACCATTTAAAACAGACCACGTTCATAGCAGACCGGTTTATAACAGATCATGTTCCTAACAGACTCATTCATAACAGACCACGCATCCATAATAGACCATCTTCATAATATATACCTGTTATGAATGTGGTGTGTTATGAACATGGTCTGTTACAAACATGGTCTGTTATGAACTGGTATATACTCTTCTAGCCAACTAGGAATGAAGCAAATCAGCGATGATACACAAAATCAGTTTTTATATGCTGTGTATGACCATGGTGAAAGAAACTGATAAACACCACAGCAACTTGCTAGTCGAGTTGATGCATCTGAGTGGACTACCATAGCATGTTTATCCCATTAGCCGCAGTAAAGTGACACATGCTCAGTTCCAATATAACATATTTTGTGTTTGAGAGATATACCAACATTGGCAACAGTCCAAGGGCAATATCACTTGTCCAATATAACAAAAAGAAAAATCACAACAGCAAGGACAAAGCTTGAAAATAGCACGCAATAAAATATTTGCTATGACTTCAATTACAATTGAGCTGTCACCATTAGCTTAAACTCAATGGCATAACCAATGTGACAAACTGTTTGAGATTTTGCACATATGGTCCTCAAAATAAGATATGTGGGGGTTGACGTCTGAGTGTTATGTATTTCATGTTCAACATTGCCAAGATAGTTATTTTTAAGTTTTACTGTAATAATGCGTATTGTGCTGTTATTCATATATGTATTCTAGTTTAGTGATTCTCAGCATGGTCCAAGTAGACCACCGCTGGCAAACCTGAAATTTCTATTAGCAACAGATAGTTCTATAAACACCCTGGAACATGCCCTTGAGCTCACTGATCTAAGTGCAATACAGTTTTGACTAGTTGTTCATGAGGTGTTAGCATAGCAAAGTGGTCTATCAGATATCTTTTTTGAAAAGATGGTCTATGGGCCAAAACAATTGAGAACCACGGTAATAGCTAGACAGTGATGATATTTTGATGTGTTTTGACTTTATGCTTGGTGCATTTCTGATCTTTTCAACTCTTTATTTAGAGTAAAGTTGTTTTAACTCATTCCACCTCCTCATATGAAACAATAAACCATTGACCATTATTGTAAGGAAGTGTCTAGGTAGCCAGCGACGACCACGCAAGGTCAAGTGCTAGGTCGCTGGCACCTACGTGATTTAGTGCATGGTTAGGTTTAGTCAACACAAACAGAAAGCAGGTTTAGACTTTCTTTATATCACAGTAGGGTGAGCATACAATGGTAGAGTGGTGGTCTTGGAAGTCATGTCTGCACTACACTCAAGTTTCAGGTATGTTTTCTAAAGGTGTGTGGGCTGTAATGCCTGTTAAAAGTTTTAGCATCTTACACTGATCATGGTGAGCCAGGAGATGCCAGGCACAATCTTTTCTTTTGTTTAATTGCTTCCAGGATTTGCCATCACAAGCTGTACACGCAATTACTCGACGCAACAAAAGAAACAAAGGATTACACCTAGCAATTCCTTGCTCATCTTTAGTGTTAACGGGCATTGACTTACACTTTTAGCTTTCAAGATTTCGCTGTAGTTAGGGTTTTTGCTTTAGTTTCAGGTTTAGGTTTAGGGTGTGCAGGTTTGAGTTTCAGGTTTAGAGTTTTCAGTTTAGGGTTTTACTTTTAGGTTTGTGTGTTACAAGTTTTGCATAATAGAGTAAATACAGGTGTACGTTACATAGGTTAGTCTATTCAGTATTCTTTGGTCGATTGAACTATGCTAATATAGCTTGTAATTANTGTATTTTAATTTATTTCAGTTGATTGGTTTTTAAACAAATATTTCACATTTCTATATTAACCAATGTTTAATGCATTTCAACTATGGAATCCTGAGCCTTAACCGCAACTAACGTACAACTACCGTATATACTTGCGTATAAGTCGATGTGTATTTTAAGACCAAATATTGCATCATATTAAGTATTACCTGTGTATAAGTCGATGTGTATTTTAAGACCAAAAATTGCGTCATATGAAGCATTACCTGTGCATAAGTCAACTACATATTCCAGGAACAGTCACTGCAAGAAACAGCAATTGTTGTTCACTTTTTATTTGTGTAAACAGCTAAATCACCGAAGCATATTGACAGTGTGGTCATTTTTCCACTTTCTCTCATTTCTTTTTTCGATCTGACTGTTGTCAGAGCTGCTTGTTGCATCACAACTTCAACTTTGATGTGAGTTTATTGACGTACACACTAACATGTCCACAAACATTATCTGTGAATAAGACCACTCCAAAAATATTACCTTAAAATTGTCTCCTAAAACTCGACTTATACACAAGTGTATGCAGTATGCCCTTAGCCATGTTGACTGTAAATCATTACACTGGAATGCCGGAGTCGAGCATCATATCTGCACAACTCGGCTTGGTTAGCCATAGTCGGAGGCAAGGTAGATTTCAGTTTCACTTTTAGCACTTTTGTCGACATATTCACTGCCACTGGGTGAACTCTACTACACACTATGCTAGGGTTTCGGTTTTTGTGTTGTCGGCTGCCTAGCAGTCACACTGCATACCCCATGCCGGCTACCTAACACTTGACCTTTCGTAGCCGTTGCTGGCTACCTAAACACTGCCATATTATAAGCATGAAGTTTTTCACTACTTAAAGCATATGAATTTTTAACACAGCCTTCGCTTCAGATGGAATACAGAAAATCACATTTGAATTTCATGCAAACACTTGAGCAGACATTTGTTCAATGCAGTATAAAGAAAGAAAACATTTTGTGACTAAAATCTTTTCAAAAATAGAATGATGATGTAATGCATGTCAACAGCACCTCTATACATTGAGCTATTAGCATTTAAAATTTTGGTCATGTGTGATTGATTTCGAGTACCATCTATTTTTTACCCCAAACTAGGGTAAGTACATGGATTTTCGTAATTTTTCTTTATGTGAGGAAAAGGTACATGAGGCAACCTATTTTCAAAATTTCATAACAATTAAACAAGTACAATGAGAATAATTTGATTTTGACGTTGGTAATGATTTTCATAGTTTTTGTACCACATCGTTGACCACAAGAAGTGGTCATTTTGTACCTTCAACCGATTTTCAAAAAATTTAGTTTGCTGAAATCAGCATAAAATATCTTTTTGAATATTAAAGTGAATAAAATATGAGACATTGAGTGACAAAATCAAGTTTATTGGATCAGTTGACATGGAATGACCCTACGGTAAAGAATGCAAATTTCATACATAATAACCTGAAGTAACTGAAACACAACAAACTCATTAATTATGCTTAAAGCTGCGCGTATTAATTTTCCCAAGTGTTCATTTGTTAGAGTTACACATGTTTCGCTTTTACAAACTTTATTAGAGAATAAAAATTCAAAGCAATATGTCATGTTAAATACAGAAATGAGTTGCACACCGGTCTTTTGTATTCTGGGTATTTACTTTCTGGAACCTATCACTAGAAATCAACTGTAGAGTGGCATTGATTGAAACATTTTAAAGCCAGATCGTCTTACATTTTGGCCAGTTTCATTTCTATAGCAGACCAGTTCGTGATGTGACAAACAGTTGGCAAATTAGATAGCCATCACCAGCTACATTACCATTATCGGCATTCGTACCTCCAAATCTCACGTGAGCCACTTTTTACATCACTTTGCACCACCATAACTTGCCAGATGATTGAGCTAGAGCTGTTAAAACCCTCTCAAGATGTAGGGGGTCTTAGTATATTGTTTTAAATTGGAAAGCTTTAGAAAAATTGGGAAGTTTTGGATTTTGCATTTTTTGTGAACCCAGTCCTCAAAATGTTAAATGGGAATCTTGACCTTGCTTCAAATCAAAAGAAAATTAGCTACAATAGTTTTCAAAAAGTTTTAGTCAAACATGGACAGTTGTAACATTTTGAAATGCTTCATGGACCTCCGCAAAAATCTGTGGCCCGCTGTTTGGGAAGCACTAATCCTAATCCATTAAGTTAATTAGATGACTGCCACGTAAATCTCAAAATTTAGCAGCATATGTAGAAACAACTCAAACATTTAGGCTTTGTTTATGCATTTATTTATTCAGATATAGAAATGGCATTCACTTCAGCAAAAAGACATTTTGTATGTCATAGTATGTTTGAACACAGTAAAAAAAAACTGGAAAGATGCATCTGTGTAAGAATAGGTTATAAACACTACCAGCAATATATTCAAATCCTGTTAGTTGTTGTACTAAAACATTAGATTTATGATTATGCTTTGTTCTATTGAATAATATTAAGCCTGTTTAATTTCACACTCCTAGCTAAAGCCCACTTAATAGTTACTCAGGTACAAGTAGCACCCGCTGCTTTACTAGACCTTCATAGCTACAAAATCGCTCAATAATAAAAGTTTCAAGCCTGGGGCAATCTTTTAATATTTCTGCTCGATCCCACTTCTTTTTAAAACAACCACCAGCTTTTACTAAACTTCCAGTTCTACTATATACTAATATTATACATAGTGTACATGCCTTAAACCAAGTAGTTATTAGTTTTGGATTTGATCAGACAAAAACAATGGTTATGCTTGAGCTGACAAGCCACCTTACCTTTTAGTTTTTTAATAATGGACATACCAAGAAAGTTTAAGCAGGCTTTGGACGAATTTGTACTGGTGTTATCATTTATGTTAGTTGGGTTACGTGCACTCTATTATTAAGAACAGCAACAAGCACTTGAATCATGATATAGATCAGGGGTGACTAACCTGTTATTTGCTATCGCGGGCCACTTTGTCAGTCATGAGTTACTGCTGAGCAAGCGGGCCGTACAACTTTTTAGTCATACTACGAAACCTGTTAAAAACGAAAAAAATTGTTCATGTTTTGCGTGTGAAAAATTCAATTGTTCATGTTTTGAATGCTTCGCATAGTCAATTCTATGGAACCTGATAACAACGAAAAAAAATTGTTCATGTTCATGTTTCTAATTCTTTTGCAGGCCGCATGTTCGTCACCTATATCAGAGTCTGATATAGATATATCTATCAGAGTCTGATATATTGCAGCGCAGATGATAAGACTGTAACACTCACAATATCAAGAAGTCGAAGTGCAACTGAACTGCCAGTGCGTGCTGTTATTATGCTACTCTCCTATACAAAACAACTAAGTAGGTTTATTACATGCAGGGCTGGCCTAGCGTAGCAATCACTTCACTGCGTTGTGGTTACAATGCCTAAGTTTTTGAAACAAATCACACTCACAGAGAGACCCACGGACGGCACAGACTGACTGAGACATCACAGACAGGACCTGGCTGGTGCCCTCCTCCTCTTGCACACCCAATTTTTCTGCTACACGATGCTACTGAAGGCTCAGATTCAGTTACAAATGTACAGCATGATTTTAGGACACGTGGCTTTCAATCGGGAGTTTCAACTGTTTCGGAAATAATTCGGCACGTGTACATCGCAATGTGACATACTGTACAGTACAGCAGATAACATCACTCTTTCATCAGACGTTGGAGAAAAACAATGACAAAAAATCATGTGACTTCGTTCCGGTCACGTGCGTAGAGAATACATTTTTCTCTCTATGAAACAATGATTGCAGCAATGGTTTAGATCAGTGGTTCCCAACCTTTTTGGTGTCATGGACCCTTTTGACGATTTGGCTGAAAGCTGTGGACCCCCTTAATAAAATCAGTCAAAACTCTGCTCAGGGACAAGTGGCTTAATCGGCCGAAAGCGGTTTTTGACTCAAATTTTTTTAAAAAGATTTCATGATTACTTGTAATGAACGTTCACAGCTAATTCTTTCAGTAGCTGCAATTTTATACGTTCTGTCGAGCAGCCATATCATAATCTGCATAAGTTTTGTATTGTTTCGAGTTATGGAGGGTAACTGCTCAAATCTGGCCCTGTTTCTTCACGTGTAACAAAAGGATTTGCACAATTTGGCCTTGGGTAACTGTAGTGCAACAAAAGAAATATGTGCCCATCTTGGCCCATGGATACCTGGCAAATAACAAAAGGATATATGAGTAATTTAGGCACGGGTACACCACATGTGACGAATGAACACGTAATAGCACTAGTATACCGCAACATTTTAACTTGTTTGTGAGCTAAGCAGGGGCGGCTCGTCTAGACGGGTTGCCGGGCTGCAGCCCTCCCTGAAAAATGTAAGGCAAAAGATTCCGCCAAACGGCCAAACTCGCCTTAAGTTTGGATTTAGTTACGAAAATTTCACA
>JGI24159J19872_10014293_pt1 | contig 10272 bp, 8 predicted proteins | sample Ectturendosymbi4_FD_19872 | JGI IMG/M metagenome (IMG submission 19872) | reverse complement strand
GAAAGTGCCAATTACGCTGAATCCAGCAAACCTTACGGGCAGTACGGAATACTGTGAGAAGCGTTCAGTTTCTCACCCATAGTTAAATTTCCTTTTTCCGAAAACGGTACCGAAGAACAGCGATAGCTTTAAGCCTACACTTCCCCGTAAGCTTAAATTTCGCGCCGTAAGCACTGTACTGCGTTTGAAGAAAACATTTTTTTATTTTTTAAGTTGAAATTTCTGCAGTGTGAATATTTTTCTGAAGTCGTTTCAGCTTTTGTATGTTCTGAAAAACGTAGAACAAGTAATATGCAAGTAATTAAAATTCAAATTGAAAATCAGGTCGCAGGAATTGTCTTTTGACGACTTATCGTTTGATAAGCGGTGCGTACTTTTGGGGATAAGTATTTGACGTGGTCTCACATTTTTAACCATTTTCGGTTGCATTTGGTCTAATTGAAAGTTGTCTTTTTTCAATAGTTTCGATAGTGGTTACTTTCAGGGGGATCCAGGGGGCGATCACTCCCTAAAATCTAGGAAAATAACTTTATTCACCATAATTCTGGACAATTCGGAAAACAGCATTCGCGATATAAGGTCATTTTGCCGTCGGTTGTTTTGTCTCGGCAGTGTTGTGAAATACACGTCATCTCTCTTACAGTAGCGAAGCCGCTATGGGTCTTGACAACCAAATGCTACTGAAATAGCCCCACCTAAACCTGCTGGCTGGATCCGCCCCTGTGGCTGCTTTTTATCTTAAAATTGTTTTTTGCAAAAATGCTTGTTATCTTTTGGCTCATTTCATTCATCATTCATTTTTTCCGCCGCTAATATTTTCAATGGTTTTTTAATTCATTTTTTCGTTTGACAGCAGCGGCAAAAGCCAATGGAATCAATATTGCAAATCACAAAAACTCAAGCTTTTCGATGATTGATTGCTTAAGTGAGAACAAGCACAATCATGCTGACATCACGGCGAGCTGACATTTGCAAACGCTATCCAGCTAACGCGCACAGCAGCCATATTATCAAGATGAACTTCTCTTCACCACGATACACAATGTGATGACTTTCCTCACATTACAAGTTGTCACTTGATGCCACCAGCTGAAACAAAGGAATCACGCCATCATCGCCCGTTGTCTTTGTTAGAAAGTCTCTGACAGGCGCGTACCCCTTGGAAAGACTGGCACGCTTAGCCTTTCAAAACCAAAGCTGAAGGAAACCTCCGATATCAACGGTCGCTGTAAGCAAGAGCAGATGGCCCTTTAAATATGGCTTTGTTAGCGGTACCCCGATTAGTTGCTGGTTGCTTCTCAGCTTTCCGCGAGCGGAGGTCATGTGAACTTCAAATGATCATGCAACGGCATTTTATTTTTGCGTTTGTAATTTTTTGCGTGCTTTCAAAATACTCCTTGCTTTGAAAAGCTGGAAAATCCACTGTACGGCTGTCATTCAAAATTCGCGAGATATTTGAAAAAAACTACAGCAAGCCTGGAATCTTACAAATTGATCAACACGTCTTGTCGCCAGCGTTATAAATGCAAGCCACGATTGTATCTCACTGTGAAGCGGAAGCATGAGCTGGATGATATGCTAGTTGATCACCCGGTTGAAAACTACGTCCTGAAGCTCCGCGATTTCAAGGGAAAAGACAAAAAACGAGAAGGCTAGTCGCGTTTACACAAATCCTGTCAATTGTCCTCCCCGCTCTGCTGTTATTCTCTTAGCGCTAAAAACAAACTTGCAGCATTTTTTAAAGCAGGGTGTGCAAGATTGTTTGTCGGTGGGCCATATAACCAACTTCAGACATCTAGCTGGGCCACACGAAAAATTTAGTTTTTTCATGTACACTTTAGTTTTTTCATGTACATTAGGATTTTCATGCATGATGGGGAAAAATCAGAGTATTGGCAAGGGCCACACTAAATGGCTTGGCGGGCCGGGTTGTGGCCCGCGGGCCGCCTATTGCACACCCCTGTTTTAAAGTGAAGAAAGCTTCGTGTCAAAGCCTGCACTATAGTTAACGTTAGCACTGACCGGTTAACATACAAATTTGCTGCAGAAAAGTCAGCATACATTCGATGTAGATCGTTGCAAAATTTTGAAAAACCATTACATCTCCCTAAAAACTTCCAAATTGTGGTTGTTATGTTTCGAAAGTTATCGAAGGCTCGTCCAATTCGTTGGCTTCCTAAAATTTTATATATTGTTAGGTCACTAACAGTAACATTAGCAACAATATAGAATATATGTATAGTTGACTTATTGTTCAAGTGAAATCAAGAGAGTAACTCATACCCTGAACCTGTTGCAGTAGCGCAGCCAGGAATAATTTTGTTCGGGGGGGAGGGGCAGTCAATGACGTCGTCAGTCACTGACGTCGTGTTGAGTCCGACTGTTCCTTCCGTTTATTTTCTAACACAACGTGTGCCAAATACAGGTCCACTGGCCACATTGTAAAATAGCCCGCAGGTCAAAATTACTTGAACCCCGCTTTCCCAACATTTGAAAATTGTTATAATGCACCAGTAGAAATCTTAGCAAGTTTGTTTCGGGGGGCATGGTCTCTTCGGCCTCATTCTGGCTGCGCCACTGACCTGTTACCCCCTTACGGATAATGCTTGGGCCGTGTTAGGCATCTGTTGCACCTGTTCAGATGAGCTTCGTTGCGAGGCGATCACAGATTCTGATAACGAGTTTGGGGGTGGCGGTCGACTTCTGATATCGTGAGAAAATCTCGCCCACTGAAGAACTTTGCTAGATTTAATTTTCAAACTAATTCGGAAAAGCTTGATTAGATGAAGTTCTGTAACAGCATTTTCCTGTCCAAAGTTTGTTATCCAACCCGTACATTTTCATCCCTAACACCCATTGACGAAACAAAAAGGAAGCGTAAATAAACAAGAGATGCAACTCTTTTGGGCTTAAATTGGTAACCAGAGCTGTGTTTCGCCTTTGTAAAGTCGATCGACCTGGGGGCATGTGCGTTGTGGCGGAGTGGGAAGGACGTGATGCCCAACTGGATGGTAAACCAAACTGTGACCTACCTTTGTAATGAAGAATAAGGGCAAACCAACTAGTTCCTACCACAAAGATGGCATCAAGTCCGTCTTCTGCTCTGTGTGGAATCGGTGCTGCTTTCGGCGCTATGGACGGATAAAACGAGTCAAGTTTTTCTCTTGCGTGGCTCGTGACTGTAATTCCCAAACAACAGAAACCATAGTGCCTCGTTGCTCACCAAGTAAGCTGCTGTGTAAAAGTGACCTGTACGATCCAAGCGCCTTCTATTCTTATCCATTATCTCCTTAAACTGTAGGGGCTTTGCGCAGCTATGCTTGAAGACCAACGCAGGCTTAAGCAAATGTTGTGCTTCTCGCAAAAGCGCGCAAAACCTCTTGAAGGATGTACTTGACAAACGCACAGCCGGCGTAATCTAACTTGCCCAGCACATTTCACTTGATCTGGGGAACATGGAGGACAAGTTAGGGCTGGATTTGAAAATATTAATATTCGCTTTCTAAGGGAGAGAGATATTTTAGGAGAAAAACTGAAACATGATACCGAAGTTGCATCACCAACGTACAGCCTATACTGGAGCAAGTTACTTTGCAGTTTTGGCTGGAGTTGTATAAACGTTTACTGTTCCGCGGCGCTGTCTTTTCTTTCGTCTTCGTTTCCATTGACTGTAAGCGCGGGCGGTCATTTACTGGGAGATTTAGTTCCACAATCCATTGTTTCGCAGTCCCGTTGAGCTTTGGGTCGCTTGTCTTTTGCCAGTGCTACACGGTGTTGCGTCAAAAATAGCAAACCATTGTTTCTGGTACAGGGCCGGCACGATTGAAGGTGACAGGGTCATTTTATTACGCAACAATGGCTTGTGTTCAATTGCTATTTGCGCTCGTCGCAGCTCTAAATGTTGAACCCGAAGTTGCTGCTATTTGGCAGGTTGCAATTGCAAGCTGCAATATCTCAACGTGAAATCGCTGGGAGTGAAGCTTCTGAAAACTTTGCTTGGGTTGGCTTGTCTTTGGGAAAGACAAGACGTTTTTCATCTGACTACTACTGTGTGTAGTTGCTTCCTGCCTTGTCCTGATCACAGGCTTGGCGAAAGTCAGCCATTCTGGCCAAGCGATATTTGTTTTGTAATGTATGTTCACGCGCCACATGGCAAATGCAAGGTACGGAAAATCAAGCTTTGCTCTTAGAACAGAAGGCTAAAAGTGGCACTCGAATCGAATTTAACTTTTATTGTCACATTGCAACAAAGTCCTGTCATGTGGATGTTGTCTCACATGGTCTACTACCACAGCCCCACGTATGCTAACATATTGTTGTTCATGTTTTGTCCATACAAAATGATTGCCTTGGGATTTTCAAAGCTTTATTTCAACGTTCGTATCCCTCGTGCAGTTAAACTAAACATGTCAAACATCCGGCCTAAGTGGCAAGTCATGGCTTGGAGTGAGTTTTTACTGTATATGGCCCACGCCAGTGGTTTTGAAATATGTTGTTTTTTGCTTGTAGGCCTGCATATAACACTAGTAATAAATCCAAAACGATCCAACATGCATTATCTTTTAAACTCATGATGACAACCACTAATGGATTCAACTGTAATTGCAACTAAATATGATTGATTACAGTTTCGCAAAGTAGTTGAATTTTTTTGAAAAACAGCGTAATTCAGGGGTGGGAAAACATTTTCTACGGAGGGCCACATTGAAGATTTTATTGCTACCGAGGGCCGCATGTTCGTATTACATATATTCAGGGGTGTAGTGGGGTGGGAACGGCGTTCCCACACCTCTTTTTGGCGTGGGAACGCGTTCCCACATTTTTTGCACTAGCAACGTTACTGCAAGATGTGGGATCCAAAAGATTACATTAAAACATGGCTACGATCTCACAGATGGGCTAGCGACACGAAGATTTGCACTGCTGGTCAATAGTTTACACAGTGGAACAAAAAGATCCAGTGTGTAAGTTCTTGTAGGCGAATGCTGACTTTATTCGAACTATTTGGTTCAGCTTTTTTTATTTCATTCAGCTTTTTTATTTGAGAACGGCGTTCCCACACCTCTTTTTTAGCACGGCATTCTCACACCTCTTTTTTAGCACGGCGTTCCCACACCTCTTTTTGAAAAGGTATGGGAAAACCCCTTTTGTGAAAACGGCGTTCCCACACCTTTTTTTAGCACTACACCCCTGCATATATTACATCTACAATCGCTTTGAAAACTTAAAAGTTTTACATGAGCTACCACAAAATGAAGGTAACAATAGTCACTTCCGGTTGAGTAAAAATGCGGTTTCGAATGACACGTGTGGAAAAAACTCGATAAAATTACTTTAAGATTCCAAATATGTACTATCTATGTGCGTGTGACTGCCCTGCGGGCCGCATGCGGGTCGTGGTTTGCCCACCTCTGGCGTAATTGCTTTGCTATTCAGGTTGCTTGCCTCGAATTGAATCCATACAGGCATGGACCAACGGTGGGCAAATCGCAGTCTGCCGGTCTGTTTTAGTCGTGAAACCAAAGCGTCGACCCGCGAATCCAATATGCCAATGGCCCTTCAGTTTCATTTGTATTCGCTTTCTGTATTTTTTTCGAAGTGTCACGAGTGGTCTGTGGCGCCCTCCTCCGCTTGCGTGTACACCGGAAAACGCCTAAAATGGTAAAAAGCAAATGCACCATGAAAAAGAATGAGTCTCTGAAGCACTCGCGGGCCTTAAAAATGAAAATTGGGGAATCGAGTACTGGGGAAGTTCCTCTCATAAAGAAGGACGTTTTTGGGCAGCCTCTTTTCACTCACTGTGTTGAGTTCGTTTGTGTAAATGACGAATAATTTTTTCCTGAAGTTGATGCGGAAGAAACGCTGAAACACAGAAAAAAACACTGTAAGCCAAGTTGTGCAGTGGAACACCTCTAGAAAATTGACTAATTTATTCCTGGTGTTTGACATTGATGTTTGAATTGGAATTTAGTTTGGAGATGTGATAAAGTGAAATGAAGACACTGTCCTTTGAGCTTCAGTTCTGCCTAATGATCAACACAGTTGCGCGTAAATGCTGGTTTGTCAATACGTATTATGCCACACTGCGGAATAATAGATCGGAATTTATAGTTTGCAGATTGTTGAGTAATTCATATCGCTTTTCAGCACTTACCGTCGAGCTTATGTGCACTTCTACTTTTGTTAGCTTTACTTTTCATTGCAGATATACCAAAAATTATAGAACTAAAATGCCTTGCTTAAAACACTTTGATCTTTCACCCTCTCTGGAAGATGTAAACACTGATCCCTATAGTCCTAATTTCATCATCAACAACAGTGATATCAACACAACTTGTGAAACTGTTATTAGTATGTTTAATAACAATGTCACCAACCTTTCATCGACTTGTTTCCAGAAAGAAACTTGTTTCTTTCTACTAGATGTGGTTAACCAAAGTTTTGTTGATGTCCCTCTACAATGTCTTGTATAAAAAATGTTAGCAACAAACCATGCAGCAATTTTAGGTAGGTACTAATTTTACAGAAACAAAATTACTCAGCTCAAGGAATCGTTAAAGCAAAATTACTATAGATCAAAATTTATAGCGTCGTTGCGCTAGTAGATAATGTCATAATCTGTTCCTATATGGTTCTACAATACCTCACACAAGTAATCCGCCAAAATTGTTTAAACTGCTTTACTAATGGGCTTGGTCCTTGCGTTTCATCCTGCCTGCATCCCTAGTAATCTTGTCCTGAAATAACGATAATTTTGCAAATAACGCTGCATGTCTTCTGTTGTATCGTAACATCTTAAACCAGGGGTTCTCAACCTTTTTTCTCCAGTTTACTCCTTGCCAGCTTCCTTACATAAAATTTACCCCCTGGATTTTGTTTACTCACGAGCGCTGTAGAAAAAAACAAAGTATTATAACTTCAGCATCATTAAATTTAGCCCCAGGATAGGTAAAATTTACCCCCAGGGGGTGAGTCCGCTACTTCCGTTATTGTTCGAACGTCTTCGGTGGGGGTCATGGCCACTTCGGCCTCATTCTGGCTGCGCTGGCGCTGTTTGTCATTCGGCGCTTGGAACAAGTTCGCTCATACATACACAATCGTACAAATTGACAACTCACGATAATTCACTCATAAGAGCAAAGATTCCATTTTATTTCTTTTTGGAATATTCTTCAAGCAGCCTGCGAATCGCGCTGCACCGCTAAAAATGTTGTCTTCGTTTCTTCACATTCTTATGAATTTTGCAAATCTCGTTTTCAACGAAGGTGTCACAATTGATGGCACGAAGTCCGCCGCCGCAGCACCCACTGGCGGTGGAGCCGCCGTGATCTCGACCGCCGCGCAAGGGGGCGCGAACGCAAACTTCGGTTCGAAACGTCGAAGAGTGGGAGGAACTGGAGGAGGAGCCGCCCACCGCCGGATCACGTCGCAGCAAGCCCAAATGGCTTCCACCCCGGTATGTGTATACAGTAAGAAATGGGTTCTGTTGCAAAAAGCTATGTTCGAAGTTTCCTACCGGCACGTTGCAAGCAGCCTGCCGTAAGATGCTCCCCTTAAACTTCAAATTCCCTTTGCAGAGTAGTATAGACAAGGTGTTTCACTTTTTTGTTGGAGAAGTGGCCGTGGTAGAAGTTGAGGCCTCCGTGATTAGAGTCTTATCAGCTCTGTTTCCTACAAACGTCGGTGAAAATCATGTTCAGCTTTTCCGTTTGGACAAAGAGCGAATGCAGTTTGGCTTCAGCAGTTGTTTTTATCTTGGTATTAACTTTTTTAATGTTTTCAAACAGACACAAAGTGCACAGAGTACAAACACACTTTCTGTACAACGCAGGTTGATAAAAACGTATAGAACAGAACGTTTTACAACGGCATTGGAGGCTGATTGACAGGATTACAGACTCTTACTTTACAGAACGTTTTGCAGCGGCGTTAGAGGTAGAACCACAGGGTTACAGACACATTCTTAACACTATTGTTCGCTGTCTCGTGACACTTGGTACAACACTACATCCAGAGTAGGACACTGAGTCCAATTTTGGTAAAGGCCAGGTAAAGTACGAATGTGTACGTGTTAATTGTCCTTTTCCTTTCGAGTGCGATGAATCGTACTGTATTGCAGTAAAGGCGAGTAGTGGCAATTTATTAAACAACTACCCTCACGTAAAGAGATCCCAGTACACATCTTATCCGTTGTATGAAAAAGCGGAAGTCACTGTTCACTGAAACCTACTACCACGTTCAAATTATTTAATTTGTTGTTATGGCGGACACCGATAGTAAGCGATCATCACGCAAATCTTGCTTGGGCTAATTCATTGCTCCATCATTTTACTAATCTACGAAAGAGTAGTTTGGCGTAATAATAGGCCACTTTCAGTAAAAATTGACGTGGCGTGGAAGATTGGCGCTACTTTGTGTGTTAGGAAGATGCAAAGTATTTCCGCTGTAAGCAAAAAGAATATTAGGTTTACTTTTGGGTTTTCATCATGAAACGTTGTTATGCTATAAGGCACTGCAGCTTAAAAAGAATAATTAGATAATGATTGAAATATGTGGATTATCGCGGAGTGCGCCCTATCTTTGTTTGTAGTTTGCTTAGCTCTTGAACCGCAGTTGGCCAGTTAATGTTTGCTAAGCAAGTCGCTATCTCCATCGGCAGCTCATTACAGGTCGATTTCCCGGTTCCTTTTATTTGTGACCTACACGATAGAAAGTCATGACAATTTTCAAACGTTGCCCAGGTACGCCGGCTCGTCATGCAACAATGGCATTGCTGCAATTTTCTTTCTGAAATTTCGCAAAAAAACGTGAAAACAGTCACGGGTGGGGAATGTCCGGTCGTGGAATTTTGAAAAAACCGCGCTGGAAACCACCAAATAATTACTTGGCAAGTAAACAAGGAAAACCAGATGTTTCAGCCACAATTTGTTGTTTACGTCTGAGGTGTGCTTTCGCCCACGCTGAACTTGGCGGCGTTAACTCCTTCGAGGTCTGCAGCCTCGTGTGAAAGGTGCGACAGCAAACTCAGCATGTGGTCGAACAGTCGAAAAGCGTTACCTGGCAACCAGATAACGCGTCACGCTGGTTGCGACACTTGGCGAGCATTCGACTACTTTGGTGTGCGACAAATCATCAAGCAGTATTCGCAAGGCCACCGATTTTTGTGCCTTTTGGGGACAATTCGTTCCGTGGGAGCAGAAATACGGAGCCCTGGAAGATTGCGTCGATTGAGTATAAAGCACAGTGGCAAAAGTGAAATCTTCCGAAGTTGTACATGAAAGATTTTGCGAACATGCCAGATGGGAGTGACACTCCAAGGTTGCATGACAAGATCAAAACCATGAATACATTTGTGGCAAACCGCGACTTGGATAAGGTACTCTTTGACTGAGCATTAAAAGAGGAGTCTCTTTAGGAAAGGTTGTGAAGGAACAAATACAACACGTTCCTCACTGTATTTTATGCAGACGTTTCGCTAGCTTGCTGAATGGCATTGCACCGATATGACCAGCACTGCAGCTTGCATATATCTCCGTGTTCAAACGTGTTTTGTTGAAACGGCCACTGGCCCTCCGAGTGACTACTCTTAGACAGACAGACAACTGGCCAAAAAAAACGTATAATAGGTTGTAATATTTTTGTCATACAAAACAACTTTCACGTTGGCCCAGGTAAGAGGAAGGATGCAATGTATGAAGCTTCAGCGAAAACCTGTGTTGAATTTGGTTTGACAGCTTCCGGACAGACAGAGCTTTATGCTGCATGAACTGAAAAACGTTTTGACTGTATTCAGCAAATGTGTTTTCAATAGCGTTTGGGGAAAAGTTGTTCATAATTTCTTCCCAGGCTGAAAGAAGCTATTTTTGCCAAAGGCGATGTCGAGTAAATCATTTTGTTTCAAAACGATTTTGAATGACTTAAGTTTTACTCCTAAAAGCACACCTTTAACGCGCTGATGCTCATTTGACTGACGATAATCAGGAATGCATTTTGAAGAAATCACAGTATTTATGTCAAAAATGTGTCGTACTTGCAGTGCACGCATACCACATTTAAGTTAAAAGTTATTCGTTAGGAAGCAAATGCACGATACCCCGCAAAAATCTTGAGACCTGAACAGTGGGATGTTTCACCGATCACTTTCATTTTGTGGGGTTTCCCGTTGGTTTGAAACCCAATGTTGAGGTTTGGGGTGTTGCCCAGCGTAGACGTTGCTTGCGAGGAATGACTGTCGTTGCATGCAGAGATGCTGGTTTCCCCAAACGCTACCAA